>CESY01060659.1_pt1 | contig 19136 bp, 26 predicted proteins | sample 531201 | NCBI WGS metagenome assembly CESY01 (sample SAMEA2622048, study PRJEB7988) | marine metagenome | biome: marine biome (ENVO:00000447); feature: mesopelagic zone (ENVO:00000213); material: "saline water (ENVO:00002010), including plankton (ENVO:xxxxxxxx)" | depth 488 m | reverse complement strand
GTCATATTAGTACCTTTAAAAGATAAGTGATACGAATTATCAGTTACATTTGAATCACCTATTTGTTTAATAATAACAGTTAAATTGTTTCCATCAATTTTAAAAGGAGCACTAGCACTCATTCCAAACGTGTTGTTTGAACCGTCTTGTTTTATGTAAATGTCTTGACCTGTTTGGCCAATTTGTGTTATATAGACTTGATTACTTGCATAACAATTAATCGTCGTTGCTAGTAACAATATCAGACTCAATAATAATGCTTTCATCTGCAACCTCCAATGCGGCTTTAGTGTCATTCATTTCTGCTTGTAATTTTACTTTACGATCTTCTTTCATCTCGAGCTTTAATTGTTTCGCAACTAATATTTTTAAGTGTTCTTGATATTCTGCCCAAGTTTTAAATTCTGTACCGTTAGCTTTATTGTACCAAGCTAATTCATTTTTTTGAACTTTCTTTAAATGTTTTTTAGCCAACAATGCGGCTTTCTTAGCTTCTTTCTCTGCCAACAATGCTTCTTTTTTAGCTAACTTCTCTGCTTTAATTAATTCTTTTTTAGCTTTCTTCTCTTCTAATAATGCAAGTTTTTTAGCTTTCTTCTCTGCTAGGTATTCTTCCCTTGTTTTAACTTTTATTATTGTTTGTTCAACATCTAATGATACCTTTTCTTCAGTTACTACTTCTGCATCTGATTCTTCAATAACTTCTGGTAGTACTGGTTCAGGTGGTAGTTTAATTTTCCATAGTTCTTTTTTAGCACCTACTTGTATAATTTCTGCAACGCCGGCTTCAATTGCTTTTCTTACAGCAAAAGTTACTGGTTCGTTTCTTGCCACTCCTGCTTCTGATTCTAATAACATTGTATCAGCATCAAAGTATTTGAATATATCTGCACCTTTTCCTGTTGAGAATATTGTTTTTTCGATTGTTGTTGATATAACAACCTCACCTGTTTGCACATTTACTAATCTTAAAATAATAGTAACTACATCCTGTCTGTATTGTGTATTGGCTTGTACGCCTAAAATTCTTGCACCTATTCCACCTGATTTAGTATCTGAATCGTAACCTACTATACCACCTGTAATATAAGCACCAGCAAATAGTAATGCTGGTAATGGTTCAGCATTATCTCCATCTGCCATTTGTCTTGTTGATCTAATAAGTTTTCTTTCTTGTAATAGACTTGGTAGACTTGCTCTTTCAACAACTCTAAACCATTTGCCGTCTCCAACATCTTGTAATGCTTTAATTAAAATTTGATATGAACCTTGAGTTACTGCTGTACTCATTGATGCAAAATTGCCACCTGGCTTCTTTTGTCCAGTCATATCTAAGAAGTCATACACAGCAATTATAACAGGGTCTCCATCTAATTCAGGAACCTCTATATATGTTTTTGCAGTTGGTACTTGAGTTCTAAAATCAAAATCTGGTTTTCCGGCGCAACTAGCTAAAAACAATGTTGCTAAAAATATGATTGCTAATTTTTTAAACATTATTATTAGTCTTCCTTCGGCATTGTAAATGTTGTTACAGTTCCATCAGTTTCAGTCACAGTAACAACTACGTTACCTGTGTTAGGTGTAGTCCAAGTTACAATTTCTCCACCAACTGGTGATGTAAATGTTCCTGAATCTTGTTGTAAGCCGTCAGCACCAAATACGTTTGTTGTAATTTGTTTTGCCAATGCTGTATAAAATCTTGATTCTAAATTTGCTTTGAATTTTGCAATCGCAGTATTCTTTGCATCTTGCTCTGCTTTGTCAGCCGCGGCTTTTTCAGCGGCTTTTATAGCATCTTTTCTTGTTTTTTCTATGTTTTCAATAGTCAAATAGTGTGAACTTTTGCCCTCTCCACTAAAAGATGGGCTATGAAACTTAAAACCTATTTCACTGGCGTTTACACCAGTCATTATAAAGCAAAATAGTAATATAGCTGTTAGAATCTTCATTGTACTCCTCAAATTTGTCTAATTCTATTAATGTTAATATTTATGCACAACCAATCAGATAAACTAGTCGGTTAAAGTTTACTTAAATATTATACTATTATGTCAAAACTTTTAACAAGCAAATGGGCAGTTTGTATCACTTTATTGATTCTTTTACTCATTAAGTGGGCAGACCCAACCCCTATTCAATCAGCAAAACTTACGACCTTTGATTCTTATCAAAAATTTGGACAACACCTTGACTCAAAGAGCTTAATTCTGTTAGATATATCCGATGGATCCTTAACAAAAGGAGGTCAATGGCCTTGGAAACGAGATAACATAGGTCGAGTAATAGTTAATGCATATCGCAATGGCGCCGCCTTGGTAGTACTTCAAGTCGTATTTGCACATAAAGATAGGCTAGGTGGAGATGAAATGTTTCTTAAAATGATTTCAAGATATCCAATTATCCTTACTGAAACTAATGATGTTAAAAACTTGCTCAGCATTGAACGAAAAGCACTTGCAATAGGTAACGTAGATGTACCTGTTGATATAGATGGCACAATAAGAAAACTTCCACTTGAAAATTCTATTCCAGAAGTAGTACTAAAAGTAATCAAGTTTCCTACTAAAGCAAAAAATGACATATGGATAGACTTCCGTCATCATATTCCAAGAATAGATGCTACTGATAAAGACTGGTCAGCAATGAAAGGCAAAATAGTTTTTATTGGAACTACATTTAAAGGTTCAACATTTGTTACTACTCCTAATGGCTTAAAAAATACACACGAGATAATGGCTATTAGTACTGAAACATTATTGTCAGGCAAATTTATTAGTAGACCAGATTGGCTAGAAAAAATGGAATGGGCATTTGTTATTATAGGAAGTATACTATTTCTAATTTTAATTCCAAGACTAGGTGTCCTATGGAGTTTTGTACCTATTATAGTTTATCTAAGTATTGTCCTTGGAGCAAGTGCTTACCTATGGACAACAAATCTATATCTTACAGAATGGTTAACACCTGTTGTAATTGTTACCTTTGTTTGGGGACATTTAATATACAATAATTTTGCACGTGAGAACAGATTAAAATTACAAATCAAAAGACAGTTTGAACACTACCTTGCACCCGACATGGTTAAGAAGTTACAAAAAGATCCTTCACTATTAAAACTGGGTGGCGAAACAAAAACAATGACATTTATGTTTTCAGACATACGAGGCTTTACTCCTATATCAGAAAAATTTAAAAGCAATCCTGCAGGACTTACAAAACTTATTAACAGATTCTTAACACGTATGACAAATGTTGTAATTGCTAATAATGGAACTATAGACAAATTCATGGGCGATTGTATTATGGCATTTTGGAATGCACCAATTGACGTTAGAGATCATCAAGGTTGTGCTATTAGAACTGCTTTATTAATGACCGTTGAATTAACTGCATTAAACAAAGAACTAAAAGCAGAAGGACTACCTACCATTAACATAGGCATAGGAATTAACACAGGTAAAGCACTTGTAGGAAATATGGGTTCTGATCAACGGTTTGACTACTCTGTAATAGGAGACCCTGTTAATCTTGCATCACGTTTAGAAAGTTCTAGCAAAACTTTAGGTGAAACTATAATAATTTCAGAAAATACTATACAAGGCAGAGAGCATTTATACCCTTTTAAATTCATAGATAGCATTACTGTTAAAGGTAAAACCGAAAAAATCAAGGTTTATACAATAACAACTTAACCCTGTTTTTTAGATATAAATAGTTTTAATGGAACCAACAGAAGCAATAACGATATTATCTAAGCTATGGCCTATCTTTGTGGCCTTCATAATGTTAATTGTGGTTCTCGCTCAATCGCATTATCGAATCAAGGTGCTAGAGGAGAAGGTTAAAGTTGCGTTCGAATTAATTAATAAGCTCACTAACAAGAAATAAACTCACTTAACTTTTATAGCCATTTAACTTTGCGGTAAATGACCGTAAATAAATTAGTGAACGAAGGAAAATAATATGGAAAAATTCTTTATGGTAATTGTGTTTTGCATAGGTGCAGAATGCCAAGGTATTTGGCAAGAGTCTACTTATAACAGTATGGCTAATTGTATTAATGCATCACCTATGGTTAAAGAATATTTTATGGCTACATTTCCAGAATCCCGTGGAGAAATCTACTGTATGGACGGTATTCAATTTACCGAGTGGAGAAAATGGGTAGAAGATGGTAATAGCCCAGAAATTATTATACCATTGGAAGATCCTGATTCACCTAGAAGTTTTATCCCTAAGAGTAAAAACGTACCTCAAGGGTTAAACTAATGGACTTTTCTAATAAAACCTGGCTACAATTATTCATAGTAGTAGTGCTAATAGCACTACTCTTAGGGTAGACCTCTCAATAATACAATTAAAGTACTCTTGATCCGGTGGCATATTTGCCATTAGAGCGGTAAATACTGCTATTAGGGTCAAACGGACAGGAAAATGAAAAAGACGACAAGGTCGATTTTAGATGATTTGCATAGTATTCATAGAGTAAAGGATACTGAAGCATTTCTAGAAACTACAGGTAGCAACATTATAGAAAGTGCTGTTAACCTATTAAACGTTATCAACAATAACTATCCTCCTGATCAGGCCCAAGAACTAGAACGAAGATTCATTAATTCTATTAAAAATGGTGAATCAAAAAAATTTAAAGTGGGTATTAAAAAGATTATTGAGGGTAAGCAGGATGAATCTTAATGAAGGTGGAAATATATTCAGAGGTCCTGACGGTAAACCTACAACTCAAAGAATTAATCAAGCAGACGTAGATCCAACAATTGCCTGGCTAGAAAAAGTTACAGGCTTATCTTTACAATCAAACAAATTAGGAACTACAGGCATCAAGTCTACAAGTGGAGATATTGATGTTGCAGTAGATCAAAACAAAATTACAAAAGATCAACTAGTAACAAAATTGACACAATGGGCTCAAGCTAATAAGCAAGACCCGTCAAAATGGATTAAGAAAAGTGGTATAAGTGTTCATTTTAAAACACCCATCAATGGTAGTGCTAAAAATGGATACGTACAAACTGACTTAATGTTCGGAGACCCAAATTGGATGTCCTGGAGTTTGAAAGGATCAGCTCCAGGGTCCAATTACACAGGTGCAGACAGACACGTGTTCATAGCCAGCATTTCAAAAGCAAGAGGTTATAAATGGAGTCACAAAGCCGGACTTTTAAAAAGAACAACTAATGAACCAGTATCTAAAAATCCTGATGAAATTGCATCACTCTTACTAGGAAGAAATGCTAAAGGATCTGATCTTGATAGTGTAGAAAATATTCATAACAATATAAAAGGTGCTTCAGACTATGAAGAACTAGTTGCCGACTTTAGAGATAGTCTTGCAAAAATAGGAAAGAAATTACCTGAGCACGTTATTGAAGGAGTTCCTGTATGGTTCAGGAGTTTAATTAATCGTATAAAATGAAATTAGTAGAATTTAAAAAAGTAACTGGTAACTGCAAAACTCCTTTATTGGAAAAAGCGAGAATTGATCACGCAGAAGATCTTATTTTCTGGGAAGGTAGTAGAGGTGCATTAAGAGCCATAAGCCAAATAGAAAGTTTAGCAAAAAATCCTAAAAATCTTACAATTAAATGGGATGGTGCACCAGCAGTAGTATTTGGTAGAAATCCTAATGGAGAATTTATTTTTACAGATAAACATGGCTTTCATGCAAAAACATATGATGGTAGACCTACAAATCCAGATGACCTAAAAGGAATGATTGGATCCCGAGCAGAAAAAAATCCAGCAAAAGCAGATTCATATGAAAGATATGCAAGTAAATTAGCACCTGTTTTTACTTTCGCCGAAAAAGCAATACCTAATAAGTTTCAAGGTTATTATAATGGAGATATGTTATATTTTGAATCTCCGCAAGTAAGAGAAAACAGATTTGTGTTTAAACCTAATGTCGTTGAATATAGTGTAGATACAACAAGTGATTTAGGAAAAAGAATAGCAAAAAGTAAAGCTGGAGTAGTAGTTCATAATATGATGAGTGAACAAGGAAGAATTTTGCCTATTGATGATCTTAAAACAATACAAGGTAATCAATTTTTAGTAATTCCTCCTACAACTGTAAACAAACAAGTAAACATTGATACCAATGCATTAAATCGAATTAAAAGTGTTGTTAGTCAAAATGCTAATGCCATAGATGCTTTACTAGATAAGAACAAATTAGCAAGTATGAAACTAACTGACCTACCTAATACATTATACACATATACAAATAGTTGCGTAGAAAGAAATTGTTTAATTAATCTAGGTTCTGATTTTTCTAGATGGTTAATGACAAGTTCAGTAAGCGACCCTAAGAAACAAAAAATTATAGAATATGTAAAACAAAATATGAACGCTTTCGTGGCCCTTTGGAATACAGTAAGTGGTATTATGAAAGCAAAAGATAATATAATAGGTCAATTAGATACTGCCCAAGGAGATGTACAAGCAACTGTTAACGGTAAACCTGGTGGAGAAGGTTATGTCTTAGGCGACATAAAACTTGTTAGAAGATCCGGTTTTACTAAAGCCAATAGAGCAATAAATAGATAAAAGGAGAATGATATGAGATTTAATGAATTTAAAGATCCAGCTGATTTGGATCCTTCATCAACTTACGATAAAGACTTTAAAGAAGATTCTCTCTTTAATCAGTTAGGAAAAGTTTTAGATAGTCAAGGTAATCCTAAACCCGTAGATACCGTAGTAACAGATGATGGTCAATCACACAGAGTAACTGTAGCCCAAGCACAGATGTTAAGAGATTTATTAACGTCAGAACAAATTAAACCAGCTATAAGATTACAATTTACTAAAGATATACAAAATTCTGCAACATTAACTAAATTTTTACAGACACCAGATATGATAACATTATTTGGACAAATGTATATGAACGTGGATGACAGAGGTGGGCAATAAATGTCTATACCAACAAAATCAGATATTCATGGTAGAATAGTACCAGACGTTGAAGCACTAAAAAGTGAAGCCTTAGCTTTAGCTAAAGAAACTCAAGAAATAGCGGCAAAGAAAGTAGCAATGGCTAGTGACTTTGCAACACAAAAACTCAATGGTTCTATATCTGAAATAGAGTTTAATAATTTAGTTGGGGACTTAGATAACATGGAAGCCATCGCAGAGAAAATGGCCATAAGAGTTCCTAATTTACCTTCACCAGAAAAAGAATTAAAAAAAAGCATGAATGCATTAAGACGTGATTTAGCAGATAACAAAAAGAAAATAGCCGAATCTACAAAGAAATTAAATGAGTTAGGAATTTCTGTATAAATGTGTATAAAATACGACAGATATGTTAAATGGGTTAAAACTTTACCTAAAAAAACAAAAGGTAAAAGTACAGTCCAACATTGGATTCTTCCTGAAAGTATAGGCGGAACAGATACAAAAGAAAATAAAGTATATCTAACTCATGAGGATCATGTTGCATCTCATAAAAAACTTATTGAATGTTTTAAGTCTCCTAAAAAAGACAAAATGAAAGAAGCTTTAATTTCAGCTCAATTTGACCAACATTTATTTAAATTTCATTCAAACAAACTGAGTAATTAATTATGTTAGATGATAAAAGTATGCAATTTATAGAAGAAATATATGAAGCTAGAATGACTCGTAATGCTTATGGTCAAATGGAATTATCCTATACAGATTGTTGCGAAAGATTATATCTAAGTGTTTTAATTTTAGCATTATTAAGTCAATATTCTACATACAAACATTTTGCAAAGTCTTATGCTAAAGAAACAACAGCTCATTCTTCCTACAAACGTTTTAGAATGAATAGTACTGACCTGTACAATTTTATATACTTTGTTACAGGAGATGAAAAGGCTATCAATAAATTAAAAGATCCAAAAAGTGCAATGATATTAAGAAATAGAACTTCCATACCAACAATGGCTTTAAACAGATACCTTTCTAAATTGGCAACTAGTTCTCGAGCAACAGATATGCAATTATTAGTAAATTTAGAAACGGGTTTAAAAATTAGAAATGCAGATTATAAAGCAATTAGAAGAGACATAACAAATTATGGTAGATTATCTGAAAGAGCTCGTAAAAAAGCAGTAACTAAATTACTTTTTGCCGCTAGAGCAAAATTAAGAAACAGTGATATTATTGAACACTTAGAAAGATTAGCAATAGATAAAGATTTAGAAACAGGATTAATTAGAGATAGAGAACCTAAAATTAGCACACCAGACATAGGTGGTCTTACAGGTAGAGATCTTGCTATGTATAGATATCTTACAGGTACTAAAAATATACAAGCATTAAAACGATTTGTAGACTTTGCACTAGCCGGAAGACCTATACCTTCTACATTTGTCCAAGCATATTTGCCAGCTATAAAAATGATTGACGATATTGTTAAAGGTGGCCCAGCATTAGTAGGCGTTTTAAAAACTTTACAAAAAAGAGCCCAAAAAGTACGTAGAACGTAAAAAATTAACTCATATTAGAAGTTTTTCTTCGAAAACACTAAATATCTATAACACAATCCACAGAGTGTGGATTGCCATTAACGAGAAGAGGAGTACAAATAATGGCGAGCATGACTAAATCAATTTCACCATCATTTTCCTTTTATCGTAATTTTAATAGGTAGTTGACCATATTTCAACCTGTCCGTTGACATGGAAGATTATCATTAATTTAAGGGAGAATAAAAATGGCAGGCGTAGTAAAAGTAAACCCGACGTTGTCTAATACAACGAACCATTTTTCTGGCAAGACTATTACAGCAGTTACAGTTGACTTTGCAGTTAACGGTACTGACTTTACAGCTACAGAAATGGGTGCCTTAGGTGCGGTTCAGGCGGCAATTAGCACGTTAACCAAAGAAGCTTTTCCAATCATCATGACCCAAATAAGATCAGATGGTTCAAATGATGGACAAGTTTTCGACATGATTTTCGAAGGTGACTTCGGAACTCAAAAGTACGATGGTTCTAACGATGAAACTTTTGCGGCTTACCTTCAAACGGAGTTAAGACTATTAACTTCAGTTGGAGTTGGATCGGTTAACCTAAATGGCGCGACAGTTGTTGCGGCTACGGCGGCTTCATTCTAATTAAATTAGGATGATTAATTAACTTTAGGGTGCCCATTTAAGGGCACTCTAGAAAAACAAAATCCACTGAGCGTGGATTTGTCATTAAGAGAAAAAGGAGAAAAAAAATGGCAACAGTAACAAGAACAAACGGATTAGGACACGAACACGAAGTTCTATATTCAACAGCAAATCTAAAAGCATATGTATTAGATGCACCAAATCTAGCAGGTGAAGGTGGAATCGGTGGAGCTCTAGAGCACATCGGACAAGATCTTCAACCCCTTATGATGAACTCAGAAGGAACTGGTGGTAAGGTTAATCTAATCATGGACGGCAGTCAATCAACAGCCGCTTCATTACAAACACAAGTACAAGCATGGGGTACAGTGTCTGGCATAGATTTTTCCAGTGCAACAATAACTGAAGGTGGAGAAATATTAGTTTCCGCGTAAGGTTATAATTTTATATTAATAATATTTTAAAAGGAGAAATAAAATGGCAGGCGCAACAGCATCAGCAAATGCAGGTAAATCTACAGCAGGCGAAATGTACGGAAAAGACGTTAATTACGTTAATTTCGCTAAAAGTAACATAACTCAAGCAGAAATGAACACAGTAATCAGAGAAGTACAAAAAACAGGTACAATTTTGGCTATTGGTACATTTGTAGCAGGTACAACTGACAGCGTAAATGTTAGTCATGAAGGACCAGCTGTAACTATGGGTAGTGACTTTGGTGGAGCTACTGGAGTAACATCTTCAGCTACTTTGCATACATCTTGGTAATTTTAATTATTAAGAAATTTTAATTTTAGGGTGTCCTTTTTAGGACACTCTAAAGAAGTTTAAACAAATAATATATAGGAGACAAACAATGCCAGCATTATCAGGAAGTAATGGAAGCACATCAGCAAATGGTGTAGAATTTTTATCAAAAGATATTGATTTCTACAAATTTACTGGTTACACAGGTATTCATACTGCACCAGGCGACGCAGGATCAGTTTATCATAAATTGATGACAGCAGTAGCCAGTGAAGCGAATATCGTAGTAATAGGTACACCAGCGGCTAATGACATTACACTAGGTTTAGAAGGCGGTTACGAAGGAGTTTCAGGAACAGGAAACGCGGCACAATTAAAAGTTGTTGCAGATGCGGCTACTGGAGTTTCAGGAACAGTAGCGGCTACGTCACTTTCGGGCGACGGTTTAGCGTAATTAATACTAATAAGAATTCGAATTTTTAGATTCTTCGAATTAAGGGTGTTCAAGAAATTGGACACCCTTTTTTCATCTATAATAAGTACTACTAACTTAGAGAAGATAGTTTATGAGAATTCAAGCATTATCATTAGTAGATATAACAAAAACAGGAAAACATAAAAACAATAGTAAAGATGATAAAGCTATATTTCAAAACGCCAATTATCTTACATTTCAAAACTGCATTATGTTAAGGTCTAACATTATATCTGACACTACTCCAAAAGTAGAAACAATGAATGTAGTCAATACAACTTTTGGAACTTCATATTCAGGAGAACACAAAGTATGGAATATGATATTTGATACAGAAAGAGATGAAGCAACAACGTTAGATCTTTTAAGGGAAGATATTGATTTAGTACCTATAATACCTAGTTTAGATGAAACTATCAAAATAAACAATGATGTATTTAGAACAAGCGATCCTGAATATAATAACGTTTTATTCATTAATTTAGGAGAAGACGTTAAAACAGTAGATAACCTAGATACACCTGAAAATAAATAGTAACATTAAACATTCAAGGCATTTTTAGGCGAATCTTAGGCCCTTCCAAAAGATAATTAAATATAAGGAAGAGAGAAAAAAATGGCAGAGTCCAAAACTATAGAACAAAAAAATTTAGAAGCACACGTAGAATTGTGCCATCAAAGATATCAGGCTTTAGAAGATCGACTGGAAAAAATAGAAAGAACAGTTGAATCTATACACAAAGATATCCAACATGGTAACAAATCTATGATTAAAGTAATCATTGGTGCTACCGGTACCATTGTGGCAGGTCTCCTTTCGACAATCGTAGTTCTTTTATTGAAGTTTCCACTATAATATACTAACCCCCCTAAATCACTAAATACAATCATACACTGGGAGAAGTATGAAAATAGTAGAAGTAATAAGCTCTTTAGAAGTAGGCGAGAGTTTTGTACAGGTATGGTCAAGAAAAGGCGGACAAATGGTACGTAGGTATCGTTGTACTGCTGGACCTCGAAAAGGTAGGATTGTATCCAATCCATTAACTTGTACTGCTCCAAAAAGATTCTCAGGTATAATGTCAATCAAAAGAGCAAAAGCTCGAAAAGGTTCTGCACTTAAAGTTGCTAGAGCGAGAACTAAAAGAGCAACATTTTCAAGAAGAATATCAAGATTAAATAGAATGGCTGGTGCAACTGTGAGAGGAAGAAGTTCTTCCCCAGCATTTGGCAGAAAAAGTTCTTTTGGTAGAAAAAGTTCTTTTGGCAGAAAAAGTTGGTAATATGAGATATAAACAAATTATAGAATCAGATTATATTCAAAATTTAATAAAAAAAATGGGTGCGGGAGCAAGAACAGGAGCACCAGTTCCTCCAGGAATTTTACCTAAAGGTGCAATTAAATCACCAAGTGCTAAATCTGATATAGACCGAATTAATAAAAAAGCTGACCAACAATTACTACAACCGGGAGATAATATTCCTATCCCTACAGGTCCTAATAAGGAAAAAGATATGGAAATAGATAAGACAGACGCAACTACTGTCACTCTAAGAAACCCAGACGCTCAACCCGGTGAGCCCGTAACAACCACTCTTAATAAGAAGGATTTAAATCCTGTTATAACAAACTTATTAAGAAGACGAAGAGCACGGACATAAATTTATGAAGATTAATGAATTAATAGCTGACTTTAAAGTCTACGTTTCAAACGAAGAAACAGATATTTTAGGTAAACTAAAAGAAACAAATCGTTTAGACAATTTTACTGAAAGAGAACAAACTATAATTCGAAATCTTATAAACAAAAGTCTTGTACAAAAAATTGTACAAGATGGACAAGTCCGAGTGGTTGCAAATGAATACAAAAAATCTATCTAAAAAACTTTTAAAACTAATAGACAGAAACATTCATAAGGTATGCGTACCTATTCAAAATGGCAATAGTGTAAGATTAAAACACCTAATTATACGTGAAAATAATTACGGTCATTTAGTATATGATCTACGAGACAACAAACAAATTACAACCACGTTTACTAAAACGGCGGCTGTAGCTATAGCTAAAAATCTAGCAGAAGGACAAAACCACTCAATTGACCGTATAATAGACCTAGATAGGGAAATTCAAGCAAAATATAATAAATGCGTCCAATATAAAAGTACAATGATCAATTCCGACAATCCTATTAGTATAGACAATGCCAATATACGTTACGATATTACGTGGGAGGATGTACTAACTCTAAGGGATAGTCTGGATCAGTATGTATTTGATAAATAAATCATATAGAGGATATTAGATGAAGATATCGCAATTTACGACAAAAGTTACAGCAGAGCAAATGAACAAAAGGTTAGCTGAAACCTTCGGGACCAGCATTAACTTGGATAAGTTCACCTTAGAACAACTCCAAACAGCAAAAGACAAAGTAGTTGGTAAAATTTCTACCCTTCAAGCTCAAGAAAATTTCGATCAAATAAGCCATAATGAAGAGTATCAAAAACAAAGAATGTTTTTAGATGTAATAAATGCGGCAATTGAAAGCGGTATGTCAGATATCCATGTAGGTGCTCAAGAGATAGTAGGCGAATATACAGATGACGTGGATCATTTAGCTAAACCTAAAGCTGATGTTATAGCAGATTTAGAGCGAAGAGAAGCTGAAGCAAAAGACCCTACAGAACAATATACATTACGTACTGCAAAAGACATGGTAAAAGATGGCTTTGATGAACAAGGAGACGCTATTCCAGACCCTAGTGATATGGCACCCGAGAACATAAATACAGATACAATGAAAGCACAAGATTTAAAAACAACCGAAGCAAAAGGCAAGGACCATGACAAAGATGGCGATGTCGATTCAAAAGATTATATGAAATCAAAAGATATAGCAATTAAAAAAGCAATGAAAAAAGAAGATATAAAAGTTAAAGAAGGCGCAGAAGAATCAGCACAATTAGTAATGGCGGCAAAAGATATGGTTGACAAAATCACAGGCTGGATGGAAGACACAGCGTCTATGCAAACAGAATCAATGCTAGAATTAAGCGATGCAATTAGAGATGAAATAGGCTCAGAACAATCAGAAACATTTGTAAACCAAGTTAAGCCATCACTTGAATCATTATATTCAGCTTTAGAAGTTACAAGAGAATCATTAACAGGAGGCGTAGCCGTCCTGACAGGCGAACAACTTCCCGCTACAATGGGAACAGATACAGAAGAACCTGTAGTAGAGCCAACAGATGATATAGCAGATTTACCTCCAGCTGAAGATGACTTTGGAGCGAGCGAACCTGCAACTGGTGGAGATTTACCAGCAGACAGAGGCAAAAGAGAATCAATTTTAAGAATGTCAAGAAGACTAGCCGAAACACTTTCAAAGAGACCGTCAAAAAAAAAGGCTTAACTGAGTCCTCTGACACTCTTCTTATCCAAACATTAAGAAATTTAATTAGTAGTGCTAATTCTAAAGAGCAAACTGCTTATCTAAATTTTGATGCCCTTAATAGAATAATGCAGAATGTTGGAGGCGGACAATATAATTTCCAAAATTTCAAACAAGCATACGATACCATTCCAGCTGTAAAAAATATAGTTAAAACTTTTAATAGAGATGGTATTGAATTAAAAACTAACGTAACCGATTCTAATCCAGATATAACAGATAAAAAGAAAAAATCCGATATTCGCGGCATGGCTAAAAGAGCTACCTCCAAAAGAATGTAATGATTGACTTATTTTGGATTATATTATATAATTAGACAATGAAGGAGAATATTATGGCTTGCAATAATGAAAATTGCCAATGTGAAAATTGTACTTGCGATCCTTGTTTATGTACGGAAAGCAACCAATGTTCTTGTCCTAAAGAACAAACAGATGAGTAATAGAACTAAAGAAGAAATTGCTAAAGACATCAAATTCGTGCTGGAAGATAAAGTAGCCCCAGCTGTTGCCCAACATAATGGATTTATAAATTATTTGGATTTTGATATGGAATTAGGTGTGGCAAAATTAGAATTAGCAGGAAGTTGTTCAGGATGTGCTATGTCTAAACAAACACTACATCAAGGTGTGGAAGATATGTTAAAGCATTATGTTCCAGAAGTTAACGCAATAGTAGGCGAAGATGATGAAAAAGCAGTAGAACAAGGTTATAGTCCTTTTGTACCATCAAATCAATATCCTGAAGAAGAAACAGAAACAGAATCAGAAAGACTACAAAAACAATTAGAACCTATAGATGCTATTGACAATGTTGATGGTACTACAGAATTAGACAAAATAGATTCTTTGACTACAGAAAATAATAAAAAATAAATTTAATGTCCTTAATTACCCAGAAGTTTAAGTACGAAAAAATGTCACGTACATTACTTGAAGGTAAAAGAGTATACCAAACTCCAGACGGAAACAAATTAGCAAGTGTTACAACAATCCTAGACGCAACTAAAGACAAAACTCATTTAAACAGATGGCGTAAAAAAGTAGGCTACGAAAAAGCTAAACAAATAACAAAAGAAGCCGCCAGCAGAGGTACGACAATGCACAAACATCTAGAGACTTACATAAACAAAGGTGTATGGCAAACTCCTGGATCTAATCCATATCATCAACAGGCTTTTGAAATGGCTAAAACAATATACAAAAACGCATTAGTAGATGTAAATGAAATATGGGGTTGTGAAGTTGGATTATATTTTCCTAAAATTTATGCTGGTACAACTGATTTACTAGGTTTATATAAAGGAGAGCCAACAATAGTAGACTTTAAACAATCAAACAAATATAAACGTGAAGAATGGGTAACAGATTATTATTTGCAGTTAGTGGCTTATGCAGAAGCACATAATGAAGTATATGGTACTAAAATAAACGAAGGACACGTATTTTTATGTACTAAAGATCTAAAATACCAACAATTTGATTTAACACCCGAAAATTACAATGAATACAAAGATATGTGGTGGAAACGGGTAGAAAAATACTATACTAATCACGCAGACTAAATTTCAAAACACAATACACTCGATAAATACAGAGTAATAGGAAAAAACATGGCTATTGTATCGATATCAAGAATACAGATTAGACGAGGAAAAAAGAACGTAGGATCAGGGTTACCCCAACTTGCTGGTGGTGAGTTCGGTTGGGCAATAGATACCCAGGAATTATTTTTAGGTAATGCTTCTGTGGCGGAAGGTGCTCCTTCTGTAGGAAATACTAAAATCTTAACAGAGCATGATAATTTATTTGAACTCAGTAATCAATACATTTACTTAAATGGTTCTGTTGTACAAACAGGAACAACTGCATTAGATCACATTACAAGAACTTTACAATCTAGACTAGACGATTTAGTAAGTGCTAGATCATTTGGTGCAGTAGGTGATGGTGGAGAACAAACAAGTGCATTACAAAGAGCAATTGATCAATTATTCGTTAATCCTGCAACCGTTGGAAATGAAACAAGTAGAGTTACATTAAAACTTCACGCAGGAGTATATACGATATCTCAAAGTTTAAAACTTCCTCCTTTTACTAATATAGCTGGGGATGGTAGTGATAAAACTATTATAAAACAAACAGGAAATTTTCCTATTTTTATTACTGAAAACGGTTTACGAACACCTGACACATCTGGTAACCAAGCGTCTACTACTACACTTAATCAAGCAAGACACATATCATTAACAGGCATGACACTTGAAACTGCAGGTAACAATGCAGGATTAGTTTTACAAAACTGTATTAATAGTAAATTTGAAGATATTAAAATAACAAGTGATTGGAGTACAGGAACATCAATTCTAGCAGATCAAATTGGAATAAAATTAATAAGTTTAAGTACAGTAGTTACTAATACTAATAATAGTTTTAATAAAATTTATATATCTGGTTTTAGTTATGGTGCATTTTCAAATTACGATATAATGAATAATAATTTTTCAAATAGTGTATTTGAAGATTTAGGATATGGAGTAGTATTTGGTAAAGATACAATACTTGGAAATGTAGGTCAAGCTACAGGACCTATTAATAATGTTATTACTAATTCTAGATTTACTAATATAGACAAAACTGGTTTTTGGGTAGAAAATGGTTATGGAAATACTAGTTCAAATAATCATTACACATTAGTTGGAAATGACGGTGGTGTAGAAAATCTTCCAGCTTACGGAGTTATTAAATTTAGTTCAAGAAATAATTCATCAAATGGTGATCACTTTGCCAGAACTAGTTTTTTATCAACAAATACTTCTTATCTAACTAACGTTCCTTACATTCCAGAAATAGAAGGAATATATGCAGGTGATTTATGTCATTCGATGACAACATCTATTGGCTATATGCCATCTGCTACTAGAGTATTAAGATTACCTGCTGACTCTAATAAAAAATATAGTGTTAGTTACATTTACAAAAGTAATGTCGTTAATGCTACAAGAACAGGTACAATTAACATATTAGTTAATCTTACACAAGGTACAACTAAATTGGAAGATGAATATGATTATGACGGTGATGTTGTATATAATACTAGTATAGAGTTTTCTAGTGTACTATCTGATGAAAATGCCGATGCAACAAAAGAAACACTAGTAATTTCAGCTAAAAACACTACAGTTGGGGATAATGCTTCATTAATTTTCCACGTATCTGTTTTATCATAAAATAAATTTGTTTCCTACTAATAAACTAAATCATAATATTATACTTTAATAAACAACCATTAGTTTAAGCACCATAAAATGATAAGCATTATGAGTAAGAATACGTTTGACAAATTATAAAATTTTGTATATAATAAGTCAAAACATCAATATAGATAAATAGTACTTTAAAAGAGATCAGCGGACAGGAAAAATAAATTGAATTTTATGGAAACTACGACAACAACACAATCGTATAACTTAATCAAAGTAAAAAAACGTACAGGCAAACTTGAACAACTAGATATTAATAAAATCCATTTTGTAGTAGAAGAAGCGTGTGATGATTTACCAGGAGTGAGTTCATCACAAATCGAAATGAATGCTAACATACAATTTTATGATGGCATAACAACAAAAGGCATTCAACAAATTTTAGTTAAGTCTGCAAACGACCTTATTACTTTAGAAACCCCTAACTATCAATATGCCGCGGCAAGATTACTTCTTTATGATGTACGTAAAGAAGCACACGGTCAATACGAATACCTTCCTTTAACAAAATTAATTGAAAGAAATTGTAAACTTGGTGTCTATGATAAAGATGTTATGGACAAATATTCTAAAACAGAATCAAAAAAACTTAATTCATGGATACGAAGAGACAGAGATTTAAATTTTACATACGCAGGAATAAGACAAGTTGTTGACAAATACCTTGTGCAAGATAGAAGTTCAGGTCAATTATATGAAACACCGCAAGATATGTATATGATGATTGCGGCTTGTTTATTTGCAAATTATCCAAAAGAAAACAGAATGTCATACGTTAAAAGATATTATGACGCAATATCACAATTCAAAATTAATATCCCAACACCAGTTATGGCAGGTGTAAGAACTCCTATTAGACAATTTGCAAGTTGTGTTTTGGTAGATAGTGACGACACATTACCTTCTATTTTTTCTAGCGATATGGCAATTGGTTTATATGTTGCCAGAAGAGCAGGAATAGGAATTAATGCAGGACGTATAAGAGGAATCAATTCTAAAATAAGAGGTGGAGAAGTTCAACACACAGGAGTTATTCCTTTTCTTAAAAAGTTTGAAGCTACAGTTAGAAGTTGTACTCAAAATGGAGTACGTGGAGGAAATGCAACTGTACACTTTCCTATATGGCACCAAGAAATTAAAGACATTATAGTTCTTAAAAATAATAAAGGAACAGAAGACAATAGAGCTAGAAAAATGGATTACTCAATTCAAATTTCTAAATTATTTTATGAAAGATTTATTAATGCAGGAGAAATTACATTATTCTCTCCACACGAAGTACCAAGTTTAATGAAAGCCTGGGGCACACCTAAATTTGATGAACTTTATATAAAGTATGAAAAAGACAAATCAATTGATAGTAGAAAAATATCAGCACAAAATTTATTTTTTGACATATTAAAAGAAAGAGCAGAAACAGGACGTATCTATATTATGAATATAGACCATTGCAATACTCACTCTTCCTTTAAAGATAGAATAACTATGTCAAACTTATGTCAAGAAATTACATTACCTACAAAACCTATTCAACATATTGATGATGAAAAAGGAGAAATTGCACTTTGTATTCTTTCAGCAATTAATGTTGGAACAATAAGTGATGTATCTGAACTAGAACCAATATGTGAGTTAACTGTAAGAGCATTAGATGAAATAATAGACTATCAAGACTATCCAGTTAAGGCGGCAGAAATAAGCACTAAAGCAAGACGTTCATTAGGTATTGGTTATATTGGATTAGCACACTACCTAGCAAAACAAGGTTACAAATATAGTGAACAAGGTGCGTGGGATGCCGTTGATAGACTATCAGAAGCATTTCAATATTATCTATTAAAAGCTAGTAACATATTAGCTCAAGAAAAAGGAAAATGTTCTAAGTTTGATAGAACAACATATGCAGATGGTCAATTACCAATAGACCATTATAAAAAAGATGTTGATAAAATTGTTCCACACAAACAAAGAATGGCGTGGGAGGCTTTAAGAAAAGATATTGCAAAACATGGATTGAGACATTCTACAGTAACAGCACAAATGCCAAGTGAAAGTTCTTCCGTAGTTAGTAATGAAACTAATGG
>CESY01107860.1_pt1 | contig 19941 bp, 16 predicted proteins | sample 531201 | NCBI WGS metagenome assembly CESY01 (sample SAMEA2622048, study PRJEB7988) | marine metagenome | biome: marine biome (ENVO:00000447); feature: mesopelagic zone (ENVO:00000213); material: "saline water (ENVO:00002010), including plankton (ENVO:xxxxxxxx)" | depth 488 m | reverse complement strand
ATCAATAACGAACACAATGTTTGGATCGCGCAGCGAGAGGGTAGGGCGAAAGACGGAATTGACAAGACCGACCCTACATTGCTCAAGATGCTGGCCATGGGGAACCGTGAATTGTCGCTTGGGAATAGTCTGAAGGAATTGCATATAGTTCCTGTGGCGATTTCATACGAGTACGATGCCTGTGACGAATTAAAGGCAGAAGAGCTTTATACCTTGGAGCAGACCGGGAGCTTCATGAAAACCGATAGAAGCGATATTCATTCAATTGTTACCGGAATGATTGGCTTCAAAGGCCAAGTTGATGTTGCTTTTGGTAGCGCGCTGTATATAACTGATGATGATCCAGACGAAATAGCAGCAGAGATAGATCGACAGATTCTACAAAACTATAAATTGCACGATATCAATTTTTTAGCGGTGAAGAGATTGGAGCAAGAAGGTTTGATATCTCTAAATCGGTTCGAAAATCGAATTGCCGAACGTGAAATATCAAATGTGTCCCAGGAAAAGTTTGAAAAACGGCTAAATGCAATTGATCCCTCGCTACATAGGCATTTCCTATTTAGCTATGCGAACCCAGTAATCACTAAATATAAGACCTGAACAATAGCGTTAGGATTACGTTAGGTTTCAGAGAAGTTTGTTAATGGCTTTTGCTAGGCGTCTCGAAAACTGTTTTCGCGCTATATCTTTCAATGGGCCTATGCAGAAACTTCGTAACTCGGCATCCATTGCATAGCCCACATTTTCTTTGTGATCAGGTTTACTTTTCCCGAAGGTATTCTCGAGTTGATCAAGCTGTATCTTCATGCGCGCAGCTTGCTCTTCTTTTGGTGTTTCGATATTGGCCCGGATTTCCAATTCGATGCAAAGTGAACGAATTTGATGCTCGGCTTCATGGGTAAGTCCCAGCAGGGCTTCAGGGGTCTTTGCGTTAAGCAATTGCTGTAAGCGCGATTCTAATGCCAGTTCGTGCTCAGGATTACCATTAATCACTAAACTCTTCCAAGTATTTTTGTCGATGCTGCTTTTGGTCTCGGTGAATTGGTTGGTATCTTTACTACTGAGCAGCTTTCGTTCAAGGCATTCAAGAAACTGAGTCTTTGCGACAATGGAATCCTTTAATTGCTGGTATTTCTTGTTCGGTAGTTTCTTATAGCGAGTTTCTATTTTCTTTTTTAGTTCGTTAAATCGGGTTATTAGTTTTTTGCGTCGTTTACGAACCTCAGGGCTGAGTGAGTCGGAGAACTGCTGTGTTAAATCCTGAAACTCACTGCGGGTGGTGCGAAAGGCATCATCCTCAAGCTTGAGTAGAGCATCTGAGGATTCCAATATCTTGTCTAGTATTTTATCTGTTTTCTCGAGCTCTTCTTTCAAGGCGATTGTTGCCTGGTTTCGTATAGCAAAAATTTCATCGCAAGCAGATCTAAAACTCTCCCAAAGTTTCTTGTCGTCTTTGTACGAGGTTGGGCCAATCTTTTTCCAAGATTGTTGAAGTTCTTTTGCTTCGCGCATAGCTTTTCGATTATCTTCAATCGTTACTAATTTCTTAACTTGTTCTATGAGTTCGAGTTTACTACTATTATTTTCTCGCAAAGATGTTTTTCTGATTCGGCGCAATTGGTTTATCACACCATAATAGCGTTTTTGTAGACTTTTAATCTTAGGTTGCTCGACCGGAGCATATCGTTTCCAATCATTTTCTGTTGAGACAAACAATTTATTTAGTTCCGGTAAATTTACAGATTGTTTATCGATTTCAGCTAAATATTCTTCCAGTTGCTTACAGATTTCTCGCCGTTTTTGCAGGTTAGCTGTCATAAGTTGTTTGCGTTCTTTGAAATAGGTCTTACAAGGTTCATACGCCTTGTCGGAAAACTGTTTGAATTCTTTCCATAACCCTTCATTTTGACTGGAAAGGCCTAACAATTTCCATTTCTTGTGCATACCGGTAATACGCCGTGACCGATCTGCAGCATGCATGTGAGATTCAACTAGGAGTTGCATGTGCTTAATTAGCTCCTTCTTCTTTTCTGTAACCGCGAAATTCTTCCAATCTCTCATTTCGTTCAGTTTATTTTTGAATTTGTTGGCCTCAGATTGCAGTGATTTCCTAGTTTTACCACTGGTATTGTTAATATTTCCTTGGATCTTGTCCCAGGTCGGTAATGCCTCATGGGACTGGCCTTTATCCAGAGACAGTTTTAGAGATTGTAAAAGGGTAAGCGTTTTCTCCCTGAGATGCTCTTGATGAATCCGGTTCTTCTCGAACTTTTCTTTGATTACTTCGTGTAAGGCCAAAACCTGCTTGTCACTCTCTTTAACGGGCTTGTCTACCACCTTTAGTAATCGAAGGAGTGTATTTCGGGCTGCTTTAAGTCCAGCAGTGTTTTTAAAACTGAGTTTACTGAGTTGTTTTTCTAAATGTGGTAATTCCGATTTAAAAGTGTTCTGGACTCTCAAAGAGTTTTCTTCCGTGGTACTAGTAGTTTTGTCTTGTGCGATTGCTTTAAAGCCACTGGAGTTTTCAGAATTTGATTTAGCAGGTTCTTGAGAGCTGCGTTTCTTTATGTTTGCTTCCAGGTTGTTGAGGCGTTGATCGACAGTTTTGAAGACTGTTTTGTCATTGTCGCGAACTTGTTCGCGCAATTCCTCTAACAAGAATTTATCATTAATGGAGAGAGCTGCATTCTTACGGGTATGTACACTCTTGGCAAATAAACTAAGGGCGATAAGATCGGCTTCGTCCTTAAGACTTGTTACCAACGTTTCGGCTACATTACGGACACGAGTAAGCAAAAGTATCTGTTTAAGCGCCTCAGGGGGCAATTTTGTGGCAATAGCCAGTCGTTCTGACTCTGCTATGCCGACATCGATATTACCAGCAAGGATATCCTGATATTCCGTAACGGCTCCCTTCGCAACTAGCTCTTTCAACTCGAGTATTCGTGTCTTGTGATCCAAATGGACCCATGCGGTGGCCTTTGTATGTGCAGTGGACATAGTTGTCATAGACACTTTTAAAATGGGACGGCTACTAACTAAAGAGCCATAATTTTAACAGAACTTTTTTTCTGCGGAAGTTGTATAGCAATATAGTTAAATTATTCATCTTCAAAGACGTTCGACTCCTAAATTTTCTCTTAAATAAAAGTATCTGTGTTATAGATGGTATAGTTGGGTATATTCCTCTCGATATCTCCTTTACCTCTACGAATTTAAATTAAAGGGTATGCAGTATGTTGGCGGAAGAAGTAAAAGAAAGGGTCCAGTCCGCTTACAGTCAGCTTCTCGAAACCCGTGAACTAACCCCGCGATACGGGCAACGGCAAATGATAGCGGAAATCGTAAATACGCTCGCTGTACTGGTTGGTAATGAATCAGTGGAACCTCCGATCTGCGTTGTTGAAGCTGGCACCGGTACTGGCAAGACCTTGGCTTACCTACTCGCGGTTGTGCCGCTAGCGCAACGCCTTGGTTATAAAGTTATTGTGTCCACAGCGACAATAGCTCTTCAAGAGCAAGTAGTTTGCAAAGACATTCCTGAAATCTTAGAAAGCTGCGACCTAGAATTTAGCTTTGCAATTGCCAAGGGCAGAGGCAGATACTTGTGCCTGTCTAAGCTAGATATGTTGCTGCAAGGCAGTGACAGTCTGCAAGCTATGATGGATTTATACGGAGAAGAACTAGAGTATCCTACTAGCGAAGATCAGTCTATCTATACTGAGATGCAGGATGCCCTTGCTAGCGATAAATGGCAAGGTGATCGCGATGAATGGAATGAACCAATTTCTGACGGCGATTGGCGGCCACTTACTGTTGATCGCTATCAATGCACCGGGTCTAAGTGTAGCCATTTTCGAAACTGTTGTTTCTATCGAGCACGGAATAATTTGGATGGTGTAGATTGTATTATTGGTAATCATGATCTCGTGCTAACAGATTTAGCTATGGGGGGAGGCGCTATTCTACCTGAACCTGGGAAGTGCCTTTATATTTTCGACGAGGCTCATCATCTACCTTTCAAGAGTAATAATCATTTTTCTTCATTCACTAATATTAAGGCAACACAGGTATGGTTGGAAAGAAGCGAGAACTTGCTGCAACAGCTAACAAAGGAAACTTTTTTACAAGGAGATCAACAGGTGCAGGTGCTTGAGATCATGGCTGATATCAGGGAGCTTTTAAATCAAAGCTGGTTATTCATAGAGGAGATACTTGAATCCTTGGGTACGCTAGACGTTTACGAAAACCGTTCCCAATATACCTTCCAACTTGGCCAAGTACCTGATGAGCTAAAAGAATTGGCCAGTGACTTGGCAAATCGGTTTGTTCGTCTGGATGAGATGTTCCAGGAAATTGCAGAAAACATGAGTGATGAACTGGAGAAAGGAGATAAACCAGCGCGTCGGCAATTAGTTGAGCAATGGTATCCAGTCTTAGGAAAATATATTTATCGTGTCCAAGGGAACTTGGCTCTATGGTCGAGCTATGCAGCTGAAGATATAGCGGAACAAGCACCATTTGCGCGCTGGCTAAGTTTTAGCGAGAACGAAACTGTAAGAGATATTGGATTGTCATCGAGTCCGGTACTAGCGGCCGATAATCTACAGGAGTATCTGTGGCAATGCTGCGGCGGAGCGGTGTTGACTTCGGCTTCCTTATCAGCGCTTGGTAAGTTTGACATGTTAACAATGCGTACAGGATTGCCTGTACGTACCAATTATCTGAGTATTCCCAGTCCGTTTGAATTTGCTAATGCTGCTACCTTAGCTATACCGAGAATGCATTGTGATCCGTCAGATCAGGATAAACATACAGACACAATTGTTAATTTATTACCCGGAATACTGGGACCAAAACCAGCTGCATTAATGTTATTTTCCTCTAGGCGCCAGATGCTGGACGTCATGCGGCTTCTGCCGAATGAATGGCGTGATTTGGTCTTATGTCAGGACGATTTCCAGAAAATCCAGTTAATCAAATATCATTGTGCGCTCATCGATAAAGGAAAAGGAAGCATTATATTTGGACTTTCCAGTTTTGCAGAGGGTATTGATTTACCGGGGAAATATTGTACTCACGTCTTGATTGCTAAGATTCCTTTTGGTGTCCCAAACGATCCTATTGAAATGACTCTGTCCGCATGGGTGGAACAGCAGGGAATGAACGCCTTCATGACCTTAGCCGTGCCAGAAGCGGCATTCCGGTTAATGCAGGCTAGCGGCAGATTACTGCGCAGTGAGACAGATACCGGGAAGATCACCTTATTTGATGAACGAATCGTTAATAAAAGTTACGGTAAACAAATACTAGATTCACTGCCTCCTTACCGGCGAGAGATATTTGAAGATGCTGTGCCGCTGCGTTCAGGTAATTAGCGTGAATAGGTTTTGTTGGAGTGAGGTTTGGGCTTAGTAAAATAATAACCCGCACTGGTTCCCGCTAAGACACCAATGCTGCAGGTGATGAGTATATTATCCAGAATCGCACCAAAACCGACTCCTATGATCAAGCCCACGGTTACGCATAAAACGTAAGTGTCTCGTTTGTGACTTTTCTTGGATTTTTTAGACATAACAGGCCTCCAATTATTTCACTAATCCACCTGGCGGATAGAGTAGATTATTGTGCTTGATTGTGAACTATTAAGCGGATCAATTAAGTGTTCGCCGATAGCATCCACTGTTTCCATTCCTTCGATTACCCTACCTATAACTGTGTTTCTTCCGGTTAACCAAGGTGAATCGTTGAGGGAAATGAAAAACTCTGGCCCATTAGTATTTGGACCTTGGTTGGCGAGAGCCATAGTGCCGCGGGAGATAGCTCGTGTTGGATGATTGGTTGTATAGCGAAATCCTTGATATTCATAGATATCCTTTACTGAGAGGCTGTTTAGCGTTTCAAGGACCTCGTACTGTCTATCGCGCAACTCCGATTCGTTCTTAATATCCATCTCGTTATAAAGAGGTTTCAGTACCTCATTTTCAAAGTCGATCTTATTACCGATATTAAGCAACATATTGAATGAGCCATCAGTATTGAGTGCAGTTTGGTTAGCAAGCCCCAGAGCTTCAGCGTTTATCTCATCAGTTAGTACCTGTTGGGGAGCACCGAGCACATTGTGCAACGGAGAACCAGCTTGAATCAAAAAGCCTGGCACCACACGATGAAATCGCATCCCATCAAAGTAATGCGGCCGAAAAGCCGTTTCGGTATTAGTATCCAATATTTCGACTTCACCTTCTGCAAGCGCAATAAAATTTGCTACATTGTTTGGAGCTTCTTGTGGTAACAGTTCAATAAATATTACTCCCCTAGAAGTATTTACTTGTAGTAATGGGTTCTGGATATTTTCCATTACCCGTTTCGCCGACAGCACATCAGCATGAACGTCTACAGTAGCTAATGCTAATAATATGGCGATTAAAGGGAAAAGAATTGAAGTGGGCAAAGCCATAATGAAGACTTACCGCAACAGGTGGTGGTCTTTGGGCAGATTCTTAGAGATCCAGATGGCTAGTTTGTGGCGCATGTTCTGAACGTTCTGATGTTGTTTTGCCAGAGGTTGTAAAACCTTATCTTTGACAAGGAGCAGATATATAGCGCGGACCTTTAAATCAATATGATCAGTAGCTTCGAAGGTTCCGGCGCCGCGGCCTTCGAAATATCGAGTTCCTACCCTAATAGCTTCTCTTAAGAGTTCGGTCTCGTTTTTCAGTTTTTTGATGCTCATGACTCTTTAGCATCTATTAACATTAGAGCGGTCATCATTCCTGAATCGCCCAATGACAAGAATAATCGCAGTGAAGATTGTAGGCGCAAAGGGATGCGCTGTGCAACAACCCCGAGAGACAACTTAGGTAGAGCGGGATTGATATAAGGTTAGATCGGGAGGAGTGTCAATATCCCAGAGTATCGCCGGGTCATCGGTTTTTACTTTTACTACATCTTCGGAGTGTTGCTGAACCACAGGGCGAGCTCCTCCGTCTCCTGTTAGCATTTTTAATTCCTTGAAAAACTTCTTACCAAAACCCACCGGGTTTCCCTTTTTGTTCCCATAGGTGGGGATAACAATCTTGTTACTGGCGAGGGTATTTGCAAGAACCTGGTAGGTGTGTTGTTCGATGAAAGGCATATCCGCTAAACAGATCAAACAGGCGTCCCAATGTTCTATACAGCTAATACCGTATGCCAGACTTGCACCCATGCCACGTTCGGCTTGATCAAAAATATGGACAGGGATATCGCGACTGATTATTTGGTTCGACAATTCTGGTCGGGTAACTACTATTACAGGGTCGATTACCGTGGAAATGCGTTGCAAGGTTTGTTCCAAAATTGTCAAACCATTGTCAAGCTCAGCACTGAGCTTAACACTGCCAAAGCGACTACTAAAACCGGCAGCAAGCACGAGAGCACCGATGTTATAAGGCATAATTAGAAAATATTTTTAAAGCAAAAAAATGTCGTTGCCAACAGAGTAGCAACGACAATACAAGATAGGTACTACTAGTGCAGGGTCTTGCTGCTCTTGCGAACTGGCTTAGTCTCCTGTTGCTTGATTTCAACGACAAAACTCTCTCTTTGCTGGTTCTGACTCGGTTGTTGCGGACTGCTAGAAGATGGTTCGGCTTCTCTCTTGTCTTGTTTTTGCTCCTGTAAACCGGATGCTTTTTCTAATTGCTGTGCTTCAATCTGAGCTTTCAGCTGCTCGCTCAAGTGTTGGCGCAGCCGATTAACCACGCTTGTCATTACCTCAATAGTCTGGCTAAGTTGCTCGAGGGTTACTAATGTTCTTTCTGGGTCGTTATCTAGATACTTCTCTTCACTCATTCCTGCTTCCTCGCATGAGCTATCTATCCTCGTAGCTACTATCAGGTGTGCGGTATTATGTTAGGCACTGGTTCAGGCCTAATCCCAGGATAAGGCACCACCTGTTTGATACTCTATTACTCGAGTTTCGAAGAAGTTCTTCTCCTTTCTCAAATCCATTATTTCCGACATCCACGGAAACGGATTCGAAACTCCATTGAATTGTTCTGATAATCCGATTTGGACAAGCCGTCGATTTGCTATGAACTTGAGATACTCCTCCATCATGGCAGCGTTCATACCAAGTACACCGCGTGGCATAGTATCTCTTGCATATTCGATTTCTAGCTGCGTAGCTTGCAGAATCATCTGAGTAGCGTGCTCCTTAATTTCACCATTCCACAGTTGTGGGTTTTCCAGCTTTATTTGGTTGATCATATCGATACCGAAATTTAGGTGCATAGATTCATCCCGCAGGATGTACTGAAACTGTTCCGAGGTACCGGTCATTTTGTTACGTCGACCCATAGAGAGAATCTGTGTAAATCCGCAGTAAAAGAAAATTCCTTCTAGGCAACAGTAAAAAGCGATCAAGTTTTTGAGCAAATCTTGGTTTGTTGCTAGGGTGCCCGTCTTAAAATTGGGATCGCTCAGAGCTTGGGTATACTTGAGGCCCCAAGAGGCTTTCTTCGCCACTGATGGTATTTCGTGATACATATTGAATATTTCGCCTTCATCCATGGCTAGTGACTCTATGCAGTACTGATAGGCATGGGTATGAATCGCTTCTTCGAAAGCTTGGCGCAGAATGTATTGCCGGCACTCTGGATTGGTAATCAAACGATAAATAGCCAACACTAGGTTGTTCGCAACTAGGGAATCAGCTGTAGAGAAGAACCCTAGATTGCGTTTGACAATCAAGCGCTCGTCTTGGGTTAAGCCATTAGGATTCTTCCATAGCGCGATGTCCGCGTTCATATTAATTTCCTGAGGCATCCAGTGATTGGCGCAGCCATCTAGGTACTTCTGCCAAGCCCAGTCATACTTGAAAGGGACCAATTGATTCAAATCTGCTCGACAATTGATCATGCCTTTGTCATCAACCTTAACGCGCTGTGCTGATCCTTCTAGTTCTTCTACGCCGGGGGATATATCGAGAGACTGTAGGTCTTGAATCGCCTGTTGCAAAGCATCAGCATTGTTTTGCTCGTCAGCCGCGTCTAGCACCTCTTTATAGCCAGCGGGCTCAGCTTCTGGACCGATATCGGATTTGTTTAGCTCACTGGGATGGACTTCATCTTTTACCAGCGGCTGATCAATTTTTGCTTTGCCAACCGGAGTTGGTTTTTCTTCCTGATGAAATTCATCCCATGACAACATAGCTCACCTCTATAATCCCATCTATTATGCTTTGTTCCAGATATATCTATTTCTAGTTATCTTTCTTTTTGGTGATAACTTTTGCTCTTTTCCATCAACTAACCATCTTGGCTGGCTTTTACCTTGTTGTTATTGGCAAGCCTCACAATCTGGATCATCTAGTGAGCAGGCTGCCGGCACCTCCTCTATCTCGCTCGACACCTTGTTTAAGCTGTTGTCTGAAACAGTGGATTTCTCTGTTGTGGTGGCTGCCAGGGCTCGAAGGTAATAAGTGGTCTTCAAGCCTCGCAGCCAAGCCATGCGATAAGTAATATCTAGCTTCTTCCCGCTGGCCTCCGCTACATACAGATTTAGTGATTGGGCTTGGTCAATCCATTTCTGACGACGGCTTGCGGCGTCTACTAACCAGCGAGGCTCCATTTCAAATGCTGTGGCGTAAAGGTGTTTGATCTCATCCGGTGTGCGGTCGATCTTCTGAACGCTACCTTCGTAATATTTCAGATCATTGACCATGACATCGTCCCATAGATTTAGTTTCTTTAGATCATTGACAAGGTACGGATTTACGACCGTGAATTCGCCAGAAAGGTTAGATTTCACATACAAGTTCTGGTAGGTAGGCTCGATCGATGCGGAAACACCGCTTATATTTGCTATTGTTGCTGTAGGCGCTATCGCGAGTACGTTGGAATTGCGCATACCAGAGAGCTTAATGCGCTTACGTAAACCGTCCCAGTCCAATTTTTGGTCCATGTTGATGTCAAAGAAATCCTCACCGCGTACTTCCTTTAGCATATTCAGTGAGTCAATCGGGAGGATTCCCTGATCCCAAAGCGAACCTTTGTAGGACTCATAAGGACCTCGTTCTTCCGCTAACTCGGTTGAAGCACCTATGGCGTTGTAACTGATCATCTCCATAGAGAAGTCGGCAAATTCCACGGCTTGTTCGGAGGCATACGGGATACGTTGTTTATACAACGCATCCTGGAACCCCATGATGCCCATGCCTATAGGCCTATGCTTGAGGTTAGAGTTCTCCGCCTGCGGCACGGAGTAGTAGTTAATGTCAATAACGTTATCCAGCATCCTAACAGCTGTCGTGATAGTGTTTTTAAGTTTATCTTGGTTAAGCCCGCCGTCATCTACGTGGTTTACTAAGTTTATTGAACCGAGATTACATACTGCTATCTCGTCTTGGCTGGTATTTAGGGTAATTTCGGTACACAGATTGGAAGAATGAATCGTGCCCGCATGCTGCTGAGGTGACCGCGTATTGCATGTGTCCTTAAAGGTAATCCAGGGATGGCCAGTTTCGAAAAGCATAGAGATCATTTTTCGCCACAGATCGGTAGCTTTTATGGTTTTGTAGGGCTTGATTTCACCAGCAGCAGCTCGGCGTTCGTATTCTTCATATACCTCTTCAAAAGCCATGCCATGGAGATCATGCAGTTCCGGCACAGTGTTAGGAGAGAAAAGGGTCCAATCCTGGTCCTTAAATACACGTTTCATAAATAGATCGGGTATCCAATTTGCAGTATTCATGTCATGGGCGCGGCGTCGGTCATCACCTGTGTTCTTACGAAGTTCAAGGAATTCTTCGATATCAAGGTGCCAAGTTTCCAGGTAAGAGCACACGGCCCCTTTACGCTTTCCCCCCTGATTGACCGCAACAGCAGTGTCGTTGACCACTTTGAGGAAAGGAACTACGCCCTGCGATTTCCCATTGGTGCCCTTAATGTGGGCGCCGAGAGCCCGGACAGGCGTCCAGTCATTACCAAGTCCTCCGGCCCACTTGGAAAGCATGGCATTATCCCGTATCGATGAATAGATACCGTGTAAATCGTCAGGGACCGTGGTAAGAAAACAAGAAGAAAGTTGCGGCCGCAGTGTGCCAGAGTTGAATAGTTGCGGTGTTGAAACCATATAATCAAAACTGGAGATTAGGTTGTAGAACTCAATGGCTCTTTGCTCGCGGTTGTCCTCTTCGGAAGCCAGCCCCATGGCAACCCGCATAAAAAAAATCTGTGGCAGTTCGAAACGAATGCCTTCGTTTTGAATGAAGTAACGGTCGTAGAGAGTCTGAAGACCTAGGTAGGTAAACTGCTGGTCTCGCTCCGCTTGCAGAGCTTCACCCAGCAGACTCAAATCAAATTCTAGAAGATGAGGAGAAAGTAGACCGAGTTCAACTCCTTTTTCAATATAAGGTTTTAGAGTCGCAGCGTATCTGTAGTGCATTTCTGACTGAGTGGCGGCTTCGGTAATGCCTAGAAAGCTAAGGGCCTCTGAGCGTAGTGTATCCATTAAGAGGCGAGCGGTTACGTAGGAGTAGTTGGGGTCCTTCTCTACCATGGTGCGTGCGGTCATTACTAGGGATGTGCGCACGTCCTCCATTTTGACACCTGGGTAGAGGTTTTTTAGCGTCTCGTCGTAAATGGAGTCTTCCGATACATCCTCCAGTCCTTCACATGCTTCGGTTATGATGGTGCGTAGTCGCGCGGTGTCTAATGGGGCTTGGTGCCCATCTTCGAAGGTGACATTGATCTCGGGATGGCTAGGCTTTTCCGCCTCCAGTTTTTGCTCGCGTAGCCGGGTGTGATCAGCTCGGTAGATTACATAACTCCTCGCTATCTTATGCTCGCCAGTGCGCATAAGGGCCAGCTCTACCTGATCCTGAATGTCTTCGATATGTATTGTGCCTCCGGATGGCATCCGGCGTCGAAAGATCTCGGTAATTTGACTCGCTAATTGAGCTACTGATTCGTGAATTCGAGATGAGGCTGCAGCATTACCGCCTTCCACAGCCAGATAAGCTTTGGTAATGGCAACTGAAATCTTGGTTTCGTCGTAAGCAACAACTGCCCCATTTCTTTTGATGACGCGCAGTTGTCCTGGCGCGGTAGATACTACCGACATGGTCTCTTCATTATCGCTAGCAGCGGTTCGGCCACTATCACCCGTTGACTGTATTTCAGTTTGCATTGATTACTCCGATTGCTTACTACTTTGCCTACGAAACCGGCAACCCTGCCTAGCTCTCTCAGCGAAAACCGATCTTTTGGTTTCCACTTCTGCCAGGCAGACAGTATTTAAGTCATATACTATATATTGTGCTTTTGCTGTTGGACTTTAATTGTTTTTTTGAGTGGGAAGAGATAATACTGGAATCCCAAGAACTGCTTAAAGAAACAGTTGTAAAGCCCCCGTCTCGTCAAGTGCTTTTCTTATTATTCGCCACGAGTACCATCTCTAAGCGCCCAATTTATCATCAGTTTTGGCGATTTTTGCTATTTTTAACCAGTAAGAGAAGCTCTTGATTTACGCCCTACTAATACAACATATAGGTAAGCTATAAATCATAAACACAAGATAATGCGGTTACAGATGGAATGCAAGTGGTTTTTTTGTGGGTAAATTGTGGGTAAATTGTGGATAAATTGTGAATAGGTTATTGAGGTTTTCCAAAAAACTAATAGAGTATGAATTGGTCAATTAATACTCAAAATTTATACAACATGTGGTTGAAATTTGTACAATAACGCCCAGTGATCTCGTTATAAAAATGCTCGAAGCGGTACCACAATATATTGTGGTATTAGAAAGTGAGAATCAGTTATTATCTTTATTGTGAATTCTAAGCACTAAGTAATGTTTCTAAAAGGGCTTTTTGCGAATGCATGCGGTTTTCGGCTTCATCCCATACCACGCTATCACCTGCGTCGATGATTTCTGCGCTCACCTCCTCCCCTCTGTGGGCTGGTAAGCAGTGCATAAAAAGAGCATCGCTGGCTGCTAACCCCATCAATTCTTCAGTAACTTGGTAGTTGCTGAAACTAGCTCTGCGTTTATCCTGTTCCTCTTCATGGCCCATTGAAGCCCACACATCGGTAACGATCAAATTCACATCTTTAGAGGCCTCTTTTGGGTCACGTATTACCGAGACGCAATGGCTATTCTTTGAGACCAGTTCTGGTTCTGGCTCGAAACCTGAGGGGCAGGCGACGAGCAATTCGAAATCGAACACACTGGCGGCATTGATGTAAGATTGACACATATTATTTCCATCACCGATCCATGCGACCCGCTTACCAGTCACGGACCCTCGATGTTCTATATAGGTTTGCATGTCAGCCAAGAGTTGGCAGGGGTGGAAATCATCGCTTAGTGCATTGATTACAGGAATAGTTGAATGGGCGGCGAATTGCTCAAGCTTTCCGTGCTCAAAGGTACGAATAGCCAAGCAGTCGACCATGCGCGATAAGACTTTTGCAGTATCTGCTATCGGTTCGCCTCTGCCCAGTTGCGAGTCTTCCGTGTTAAGGAATAAGGACGCACCGTCCATTTGTGCCATTGCAGTTTCAAAGGCAACCCGGGTGCGAGTGGAAGATTTCTCGAAAATCATCCCTAGCATCTTTCGCGCCTGACTGCTTACTTGCAATGGATTATGTTTTAGTAAAATAGCCCTTTCGACAATTGCTAATACGTCGGGCTTCGGTAGGTCTTTAAGGGTCAGAAAATGCTGCACGCTCATCGTTCTTTATCTTCCTTCCGAAAAGAAAAAGGGCAGCTCTCGCTACCCCATGATGGCGACATTGTAGCTATTTCTTCACTTTAGGGCAATTTTGACTACTGCGTAGATATAGGTCTTGAAATTGTATTTGGCTGGCCTATTAGTTAGGCTGCGCCGAGTAATGGAATCGATGAACATAATTGAGTTGAAACTATTTGCAAGCCGCGTGATCGCAATTTGCGAAGAAATGGGGCTCGTGTTGCGGCGAGCAGCGTTTTCACCAAATATTAAGGATCGGTTAGATTTCTCCTGTGCTCTCTTCGGAGCTGATGGTCAACTGTTTGCCCAGGCCGATCACATGCCGGTGCATCTGGGTAGTATGGCGTTTGCTATGAGTTCCGTCGTAAAGGAGCGAGAATGGCAAACTGGAGATATGTTGGTACTAAACGATCCATATCTTGGAGGAACACATTTACCAGATGTGACCTTAATAGCCCCAGTATTCGGTACCGAAGGAATAGGGTTGCTCGGCTTTGTTGTTAACCGGGCGCACCACGCGAATATTGGTTGCGATACTCCAGGATCTATGCCGGTTTCCAGTAGTTTGGAAGAGGAGGGCATCATCATTCCCCCAACTCTTTTGTTAAGAGCAGGTAACCTACAGCCCGGTACTGAACTCTTACCAGGAGTCGACAATGGAGAGCTCATCGGAGACTTTGCAGCCCAAGCTGGGGCTAATCGAGTGGGTGTCTTGCGTTTACAGCAACTTGTCGAAAACGTAGGTTTAGATACATATATTCACGGTATGCAGCAGCTGAACTCTTATGCCGAACGGATCGCCACAAACACCATTGGATTGCTGAAACCTGGTCTTTACCACTTCGAAGATTATCTGGATGATGATGGATGTGGGACTACCAACATTAGTCTAAAGGTCTCTTTAAATATTAACGCCAATCGAGTGGAAGTGGATTTGTCAGATTCAGCTGACTCGGTCCGGGGGAATCTCAACTGTCCTGAGTCAGTGGTGGCGGCCGCAGCATATTATTGTTTTCGTTGCCTTATGTCAGATGAAGCTCCGGCCTGCGAAGGGCTGTTTCACAATATTAATATCAAGACCCGTTTGGGTTCTATCGTCAACGCTCAGCGTCCCGCCGCTGTCGCTGCTGGAAATGTTGAGACTTCCACTCGGATCGTGGATTTAATCTTCGGAGCTTTAGCGCAGGCAGTACCGGAGCAGATTCCGGCAGCGAGCCAAGGAACCATGAATAATGTGGCTATGGGTCACATCGATCACTCTACCGGTAAGCGCTGGGACTATTACGAAACTGTAGCTGGAGGACTGGGCGGGGGTCCAACGCAAGCTGGGCTGAGCAGCGTACACAGTCATATGACCAATACACTTAATACCCCGATCGAAAGTTTGGAGATGCATTATCCTTTGCGAGTACGTCGTTATGCAATCCGCCGGTCTAGTGGGGGAGCAGGTCGCCATCCCGGCGGGGATGGGATAATACGTGAATATGAATTTTTGCAACCTACCCGACTTAGCCTGCTAAGCGAGCGCAGATCATTCGCGCCATGGGGTTTACTAGGAGGAGGAGAGGGTAAGAGGGGCTCTAATCTTCTCAATGGTAAAATTTTGCCAGGCAAGTGCACTGTTGATATGTGTGTTGGTGACCGGCTGACAATACAGTCTCCTGGCGGAGGAGGCTGGGGAATTCCTTCAGAAAGTGAGTGAACTGCCGTAGAAACACTACTGCCGTTGATACTTTAAAGCCTGCATGTAATGACAAAAAGCCAAAACCCAGTGTAAACTTGCTCTTCCTCCTGAGCTGATAAGTTTCTAAGGTTTTATGCGATGAGTACCGAAAGTCCCATTGAAGATACTATTAAAGAGCAAATTAAGAACAATGCCATCCTGCTGTACATGAAAGGCAGTCCAGAACAACCGATGTGTGGATTTTCGGCACAGGTTACGCAGGCTTTGATGGCCTGCGGGAAGCGCTTTGCTTATGTAGATATTCTGAGTAATCCGGAAATTCGTGCCACGCTGCCAAAAGTCTCGAACTGGCCGACCTTCCCCCAGCTATACGTTGGTGGTGAGCTTATCGGTGGGTGCGATATCATTACAGAGATGCATGAGAAGGGTGAATTGCTATCATTGGTTGAAGAAGTCGGCACTGAAGGCGCAGACGCCGAGGATTGAATAATAGCCAGTTATACTGCGTTGGCGAGCGGTTTCTACGATTTTGGCCAACCTCCCAATTCTCGCCAGCGATTAACTATCTTGCAGAATAATTCAGCTGTTTTGTTTGCATCATAACGAGCTGAATGAGCCTCCTTCTCATCGAATTCTATGCCGGCAGCTTCACAAGCTCTCGATAATACGGTCTGGCCGTAGGCTAGTCCGCCTAGGCTCGCCGTGTCGAATGAAGTGAAAGGGTGAAATGGATTACGTTTTAAATTATGGCGTTTGCTAGCTGCATTAATGAACCCATGGTCGAAGTGGGCGTTGTGGCCAACTAGAATCGCACGCTTACAATTGCTTACTTTCATCGATTCCCGGATCAGCTTGAACATTGTCTGGAATACTTCTTTTTCACTTTTCGCAATGCGCAAAGGATGATAGGGATCGATGCCAGTAAATTTCAGAGCTGCTTCCTCTATATTTGTACCCTCGAACGGAATTACTCTGTGGAAATAGGTTTGGTCTTTGTAGAGAAAACCTTCTTCGTCCATAGCGACCACGACCGCGGCAGCTTCTAAAATAGCATCTGTTTTAGAGTTAAAGCCTCCGGTTTCCAGGTCCACTACCACGGGTAGATAAGTTCGAAAACGGTCCGCTAGCAGCGAAGTGGTTAATATCTGGCTATCGGTAACACTCATAATACTTCAACTATTGGCTTGATCAGGTAATTTGATCTAATTGCCAGTGGATGGCGTTGCCGGCACGGATTGGAATTACTACATCTTTCCCAAGCTGAAAGTTTTCGGGCATTTGCCACTCCTTACGTTGAAGTATAATGGATGTTTTATTGCGTGGTAGGCGATAAAAATCGGCACCGTGGAAACTCGCGAACGACTCCAGTTTATCTAGTGATCCATGACTGTCAAAAACTTCCGCATAGAGCTCAATGGCTGCCGGCGCAGAGTAAATTCCAGCGCAACCGCATTCCGCCTCCTTGTCTGTTCTGGAGTGTGGAGCCGAATCGGTGCCGAGGAAGAACTTTGGATTGCCGCTAGTTGCAGCCTCGATCAGTGCCTGCTGATGGCTACGGTGCTTTAAAATTGGCGAGCAATAAAAATGAGGCCTGACCCCTCCAGATAAAAGATTATTCCTATTAAATAGGAGATGATGTGCCGTAATGGTGGCAGCTACGTTTTCAGGTTGTTGAATTATAAAATCGACAGCGTAACTGGTTGTAATGTGTTCCAGCACCAATTTCAGTGTAGGGTAACGATTAACCAGTGGAATCAGTACTGTATCGATGAACTTTTGTTCACGGTCAAATATATCGATACTGGGGTCAGGGACTTCACCATGGATGAGTAAGGGCACACCCATATCCGCCATACGTTCTAATACCGGATAGACACGTACTATGTCCGTTACTCCGCTCTCTGAGTTCGTGGTGGCTCCAGCCGGATAGTACTTTACGCCGGTTAAGGCGTCTGTTTTCTGAGCTAGATCAATTTCATTGACAGTAAGTGACTCTGTCAGATAAAGAGTCATGAGAGGGTCAAAGGTGTTTCCTTTTGGGCGTGCAGCAAGAATACGATCGCGATAGTCCAATGCAGCCGAAACTGTAGTGATGGGCGATTTTAAATTAGGCATAACAATTGCCCGGGCGAAGGATTGCGCTGTGTGAGGTACTGTTGTTTTTAATGCGCCACCATCGCGTAAATGCACATGCCAGTCATCCGGTTTCGTGAGGCTTATCGAATCAGAATTCATTAGTACCATACTTCCACTGAGAACGGAGTGTATTGTAGCTGATTAGGGAATTTAGCTGAAATATGGGCGTATCTGCAGGGTGTTGTGGGCTTATGATGATGCTAGAATACCGCTCTTTTTTTGGTCCGTAACGCGAATTTCGCTCGGTTTAGTCTTTTTTAGCTGGGTTCTAATTCCATCGTATTACTTTGAGGTAAAAATGTCAGGGATAAACAAAGTGGTCCTGGCCTATTCTGGGGGCTTAGACACGTCCGTCATCGCAAAGTGGCTGCAACAGACTTACGATTGTGAAGTAGTCACTTTCACCGCAGATATTGGTCAGGGAGAGGAGGTAGAACCAGCCCGAGCCAAGGCCGAGGCGATGGGTATCAAAGAGATCTATATCGAAGATCTGCGGGAAGAGTTCGTGCGCGATTTTGTGAATCCTTTGTTTCGCGCTAACGCTTTGTATGAAGGAGAATATCTGCTTGGTACTTCGATCGCGCGCCCCCTCATTGCAAAACGTCTAGTAGAAATTGCCGCTCAGACTGGTGCTGATGCGATTTCGCACGGCGCAACTGGCAAAGGTAATGACCAAGTACGTTTTGAATTAGGCGCTTATGCTTTGAGCCCTTCTATCAAGATTATCGCTCCTTGGCGTGAATGGGATTTGAATTCCAGAGATCGCTTGCTGGCCTACTGCAATGAATACGGTATCACTGTAGAAAAGAAGCGCGGAAGTAAATCGCCCTACTCAATGGATGCTAACTTACTGCACATCTCCTATGAGGGCGACATACTCGAAGATCCAGGCGCCGAGCCGGAGGAGTCAATGTGGCTCTGGACCGTTTCTCCGAGCGAAGCACCGGACCTACCAACCTATTTGGAACTGGATTACATCAAAGGTGATATCGTTGCGATTAATGGAGAGCAATTAAAACCAGCAGAAGTATTAATTCGGCTTAACGAGGTGGCAGGTGCCAACGGTGTAGGTCGAGCGGACATTGTCGAGAATCGTTATGTGGGGATGAAATCGCGTGGCTGTTACGAAACACCAGGTGGTACTGTTATGCTCAAAGCACACCGTGCTATCGAATCTCTAACTCTTGATCGGGAGCTAGCCCATCTGAAAGATGAGCTTATGCCGCGTTATGCATCTCTTGTATACAACGGCTACTGGTGGTCACCGGAGCGTTCGGCTCTTCAAGAACTTATCAATTATTCGCAGCAGTACGTCAACGGTAAGGTTCGAGTTAAATTGTATAAAGGAAATGTCATCATTGTCGGTCGAGAGTCCAGTGATACCCTTTTCGATGAAGCCATTGCCACTTTTGAGGACGATGCCGGAGCTTATGATCAAGCAGATGCGGCAGGTTTTATAAGACTAAATGCTTTGCGTATGCGGATTGCCGCTTTGAAAGGGCGTAAGTAGCTGGATGCCAGCTAAACAATAGTTTTTTGGTCGTATTCGCATAAATCCTCGATAGTACATGCGCCACATCTTGGTTTTCGAGCTATACAAACGTATCGGCCGTGCAGAATCAACCAGTGGTGGGCATCCAACAGAAATTCTTTGGGAACTAGCTGTAGAAGATTTTTTTCCACTTCCAGTACGTTTTTACCAGGTGCTATGCCAGTTCGATTGGATATCCTAAAGATATGAGTATCTACCGCCATAGCTATTTGCCCAAACGCAGTATTTAAAATTACATTGGCGGTTTTGCGCCCGACACCTGGGAGGGATACTAAAGCCTCAAGTGTGTCTGGGACTTTTGAGTCGTATTGTTCAATGAGCAAGGCGCACGTTTTAATAATGTTTTCTGCTTTGTTATTGAATAACCCAATCGTCTTAATATGTCGCTTTAATTCTTGTACGCCAAGATCGAGTATTTGTTCAGGAGTGTTGGCTACCGTATATAGTTTTTCCGTTGCTTTGTTGACGCTCACATCTGTGGCCTGCGCTGACAATATAACGGCAATCAGTAGTTCAAAAGTATTACAGTAGTTTAATTCGGTGGTAGGCTTTGGATTAGCCTTACTCAAACGCTCAAATATTTTTGTGCGCTTTTCTTTATTCATTTTCTGTAGATTGCTTAGTGTTTTGTGAAGTTTGATGTCTGCGCGCCTCAACTCGTGCAACTGCCGCAGCAATTTCTTTTCGCGCTTTTATACGGGAAAATGGCTTGAGGCCATTATCTTCTTTTTTTAGTGCATTCTTATCCCTACGCAGGCTCAGAGGTTTGGCTCGGTCTTTTTCTAGACGGTTAATTCGATATTTATAGCGTTGCAGCCAGTGTTCTCC
>CESY01288618.1_pt1 | contig 22143 bp, 22 predicted proteins | sample 531201 | NCBI WGS metagenome assembly CESY01 (sample SAMEA2622048, study PRJEB7988) | marine metagenome | biome: marine biome (ENVO:00000447); feature: mesopelagic zone (ENVO:00000213); material: "saline water (ENVO:00002010), including plankton (ENVO:xxxxxxxx)" | depth 488 m | reverse complement strand
CATCATCATCCCCTAATTCCTTGAAAACTCTCCCAGTGAGCACCGAATATTTATGGTTGGCGAATCCTGATTGTCTCCATTTTGCCTTGAAGCTTTCTCTATCATCCTTAGTGAAAAATATCAATAATTTCCTTCCAAGGCTCACTTAGTCCTATTGAATTTGAGTGCGGACATCTTGGAAACACAAATTAATTGGTTTCCGGTAAATATTTACCACTATTGAAAGATAGCTTCCGGACGATCTTCCAACGCGTCATAAATCCTCTGGATATGATGCTCCATCATATCCATTTGCTCCATATCTTCAATAGTGAAATACCCTACCTCAGTAGTCTCGTCACTGAGACCCAATGTCCCGCCAGTGATTTCTACTTCAAAGCTAAATGCTGTAGGCTGAATTTTGTTCCCGTCAGGATATTCGATCAAAATATCGGGACTTGTGTAAATCCCAACCAACTTTGTCACCTTAACTTCCAAGCCAGTTTCCTCGAACACTTCCCGAACACATGCCTCCGCAGCACTCTCGCCCGGATCCATTCCTCCTCCTGGCAAACACCATCTACCATTATCTTCACGCCTAGTTAAGAGTATATTGCCAGTCGGTTTATCGAAAATTAAAGCGCTAGCGCCCGGACTTAGTTTTCCTGCTTTGCCAATCCTATCACCGATTTTCAACATACTCATAAAAGTACCCCTTATTTGTCAGAATGCTAAATGCACCGAATATATCATGGCTCATACGGTGTTCACCCTACTTAGGTTTACGGCAAGTTCGAAATGATTGTAAAGGCATTAATCGCTTCCCGAACGGAATGATACAGTACTGCCGTTTTTACGTGCTTCCTGTAGTAAATCAATGTCGAAAACAACCGGATCACCGAGCGTGCAAACTACCATCCATAACCCAGATTTAGTGTCCCTTTCTAAGCGGGAGAAAATCTCTTGTATATTATGTTCATATATCGTCAATGGCACTCCTCCCACGTAACTATTCACTTTTTCCAACGTCTCGGCTGACCCTGCAACATAATCAGCATGTTTTAATAGTCCAATTGTACCCAGGCCAAGTTCTATTGGAGATTGCGTCCCAAGAGTAACGAAATTGATTGCTCTTTCCCGAGCTGAAAATGCCTTGATATAGTTTCTGGTTTCGACGATTTGCCGAGCGTGGGTAGATTCATGACCTGAAACACGCTCAACCAACTCTAAAAATGTTAAGCCAGGGTAAGAGTTATATGGATTTGGCGGAGTGACTGGCTGATCTAATTTACCCTCAGGTATAGCAGCCACCATGGCTTTGAACCTTTGGAATGTCTCTTCAAGATGAGAGATATCTGATTCCAATTTCTGAGCCCTACTATTGAAGGCAGGAAGGGCATCTGCTTCTCCATTGGAAATATGGGCTAATGCGTCCACAAACCCTTCAGAATCTAGATGTCTCAAAACTTCCCAGACTGACCACCGAGATCCAAGAAATGCATCTTCTGGATCTATTCCTTCAAGGGATGCCTTCAAAGCAATATGGCCTTGTTCTAAACGTTCCAACACCCGTAGTTGACGTTCTCGGAGAGTTAAACCGTTATCAGTACTCACTTATCCTACCTCACATCTAGTATTAGCTGGGTTAACACTGGGATCCGATATGAATTTGTGGTTCTGTCTAGTTCAAATCCTCTGACATATTTCAAAAGTGCCCTAGTCCCTATAATTAGCCAGAGGTCTGGACACTAAATCTTTTATACGATCCACAATTTCAGTTTGGTCATACTGATTCAATAAATTAATCCTGTTTCGGTTGGGGTCTCCGCCATGCCAATACTCGTATACTTCTTGCCTCATACCAAAAGGAGATACAGCGAGATCATTTGCCAATCTATACAAACGACTCTTGTATTCTACGTCTACACCTTTACCTCGCATGAATCTATCAAGGTATGGCCTAAGTTCCTCATTAGCCAAATCTCCCTCACTGGGTTGCATGATGAGTCCAGATCCCGCTATTTCCCTCAATAACTGAACCATGCGGGAAGACATTTGAGCAAAAAATATATTCATACCGGACAGTGACCCTAACGACATCAACCCACCTTCCGTGAGATAGGAGTTTTGTTCCACTCCGTCCATAGCATGACGCCACATCTCCACGTAAGTTACCATTTCGCCTAATTTGGCAGAGACTTCCCTGTATTCTCTTACCCCTATCGCTTCCGCGATCATGGTCGCGACCGCGGTTATGAGCCTCATACGCTCATGTATACGGCATAGGTTACCCCATTCAGCAAAATTTGCTTCACCCGTATATCTCAATAAAACAGGAGACGCATCATAGAGCATAAATACTCTTTCCCACGGAACAAAGACGTTTTCAAAAAACAACATGGAGTCTTGTTCATCGTACAGCATCCCGAGAGGGTGACCAAAACCGCCATTCCCCAAGGACACGGGTTCCCGGCATAAGACTTTCAAGCCCTTACTATTTGTTGGAATAGCAAAAGACAAAACAAATCTAGGATCGGACCGACGAACAAAAGTCGCGGACAGGGACACGTATGTTTCGTTTGTAATCGGAGCTGCTGTGGCTAACTGTTTTGCTCCGCTGACTATTATACCCTCGGGGGTTTCCTCAACAACGTGTAAAGCTAATTCTTCTTCTCTAGCAGCACGTTGCTCATTTTGAGGTTGTTCACTTCTGTCTACTTGCGGATCACCCAAAGCATGAGTTAAGAACAGATCATTATCTCTACAATATTGGTAATAATTGCTTATATTCTGCCCGAAATCGCAATGGGGATTTTTGATTTTACTAAAATTACTTCTGGCATTATAAAGAGTTATGATATAAGAAGATAAAATATCTGGGCCTCGGCCGAACTGGCCCCAGCACTGCTCATTCCAAATTTCACTGTTCCTGCGTTTCCGCCGTAAATCGTCATGGGATGTAGGCAACATCCAAGATACGCTATACCGTTGGTCTGTACTGGATTCATGGAAAGTCATATCTTCCTGAAATCCAGGATCTGATTGGAGATCATATATCCTAGCTAACTCATTGACCACACCCGTAAATGCCTTATGTACGGTGATATCCGGAATCCGCTCTCCATCCAACCAGACTTCCCTGTTGTCCCGCAGGCTATTTAAATAACGCGCTCCAGTCATGAAACCCGGGGCAGAAGAGGCCGTTCTATCCATAATTTACTGACTCCTATTATCTAATTCATATTAGAAGAAAACTCTAAACAGCCACAAATCGATATCATTTATGAACGTCTTCTTGTTAAACCGGGGGTCAGATACCCACAGGGCTACGAGGACGCCTCGACAACAAGAAAAATATGCCACTCGCGACATAAATAGGGATAAATGTAAACAAGACCACCGTATAAGTGTGAGTTCGGTCAAAAAGCACACCCGCATAGATAGGGGAGATTAACATCCCAATATTAAAACAAGTGCTCATGATTCCCATCAAGGTAGCGAAACTCCTCCTGCCAAAGTAATTACCGAGGGCAACCCAATTCAGGGTACTACAACCCTGTTCAACGGCCATCAATAGCACGAATATTACAACTCCCAGGTCACCTCCGAGGAACAGCAATGACACACATGCCATAGCGGCGGCAACCATGCCCATACACAAGAATGGCTGAAGCGGCAGTTTGTCTCCAAAATACCCCGCTATCAATCTAGTAGGGATTGATAGCAAAAACATAAGCGAAAACATAAATCCGGCCGCTTCACGAGCCATACCATGCCACACCATCATTTCCACACCATGGACAGATATCGCTCCCCACAATGTAATCCTCATGACTGAACCCGCAAGTAAAATCCAATATTCCCTAGTTCTGAGGGCCTCTCTAACCAGAAAATCGTGAGGCGAGTCTATCGGAACCGGTTCGGTAACGGTGTTGGTTAATTCATGATTACCGGCTGAAGCTTCACCGTCTGGTTCCAAGCCCATGCTCTCGGGGGAATGTCTAACCACTCTACCTAGAGGGATTACTATGATCAGCATAAATAGACCCGAATACAGCATCACATCACGCCAACCAATTGTATGGACACCTATCGTAATGAGAGGTAACAACACCGCTCCACCGGAAGAAAATCCTGTAATACAAATAGACATCGCTAGTGCCCTGCGTTTAATGAACCATAGATTCACCGCGCTAAGCAAAGTTTGCCCAAGCCCTGCACTTTTACCAGTAGATACAACTCCAACAAAAATAATGACGAACACCCAGTAGTTATCTATCCAATGCAGCAACATAAACCCTAGGGACGCCAATAGTCCACCACTGATAATCATAGATCTAGCGCCAAATTTATCCACCAGCCGACCTACGATCGGACCTGCTATACTGCCTTCGGCGCGGGCCAAGGCAAATATAAGCGAGGTCTGAGCACTCGTAAGCAACAAGTCTTGTTTTATTGGTCCGAAAAAAATCGCGTTACTAAAAGAAAATATTCCACCTGACATCAACCCCAAAGTGAATACTGCCGCTAACACCCACCACCCATAGTAGACTCGATGTACCGACGGTGAAATTGAGAGAAACCGTTTCATAAGAATCTTGGGACTGCCTTTCTGGACTTACTGAAAATATTTAGTAGCATAATGGACCCACTAATTAGCTAACTGTGTGAAGAGTTTCACTAGCGATTCTCGCTACGTCAGTCTAGGTTAGCTGACACATGGAGTCGCTAACTTTAGTTAGTATAGTCCGATTTAGATGAGATACACTTATACAAGATTCCAACGAGGATAGCTCTCACACTCACTCCTCAGCTTTTCAACCAACCATTCGCGAACGGGTTCCGCAATATAGAAATGGGGTTCAATTAAATCTGCTTCTCGCCCGATGATGCCTTCTTTAATAGCAGCATAAGATGTAGGTGTATCAGGTCGTATCCTTACCCCGACTCTTAGATTTGCCAGAGCAGGTTCAATCTCTCGCAAAAAGGCCAATTTGGCATCTACAGTTTCTTCAGTTTCGCCGGGTTCACCAAAATTCTGGGATATTACATAGTTTATCCCTATCCGATCGCAGCGTTTGCAAACTTCTCGAACCGGCTCTAAACGTTCTTCCAGACTTTCGTTTTCGGTATCAACCCGCCCTTTATTCGTAACAATTACCAGCCCAGATCCAGCTGTTTTCATTAGTTCCAAAACCTCATCATCACAGGATTCCGGTACTGGAGCGAGGTAACTGTTCCATTGGAGGTTCAATTTATGATCTATAATCGCGTTACATAGGCTCTTGGCATACGGTAAAGGGACGTTGAATCCGGAATCAATGAAAAAAATCTTTTTAAAATTATATTGTGATTTCAGGCTTTGCACTTCATCTATCACATCTTCAATCGGCCTTAACACCCTCCAGTTGGCAGTGTTATTTTCAGCAATAATGGAATTGGAAAATGCGTCTCCTAACTTAGTGACAACTCCAATACCGAAACCAGCTTTCTCATACCTGGGCATATCCAGCTGTTCAAGCAATGGTGGCTTCGAGAATTCAGAATAAGCCATCCCGTGGCGTGTTAGTACCCCATCCTCAGAACGATACATCATCCCTGGCAGATGCAGATAGTCTTCACCTGTATCTATTGCATCTGCCATCTGTGAAAAACTCTCACCACCGTCACCAGCAATAGCCATGTCCGGATCTAGATAATCAAAACATGCCTCTGGCATAGTGCTGAACCCAGGACCTCCGCAAACCACCGGTGCATTAGTAATGGATCGTAACTTATCAATAACTTCTTTCGTGATTGGCAGTGCCCACTGTGGGTCCATATAACTCACATTATCTAAATTCCGTAGAGAAAGCCCTATTAAGTTCGGTTGAAATGATTCGACCAAATGCTCTATATCGCTTAGATGGTCGTCGGAAAACATTAAATCTAGAATTTTTACATGGTGACGGTCAGGATTTAGATATCCAGCTATGTACGCTAGTCCTATCGGAGCTGGTTCAGCATTCATACGACCCATCAAACGGTGATTCTTATTAGTAGCAATTAGCAAAATACGCACGAATTACCTCCTCAAATAACAAATTCCGAAAAGTCCTAGTTGGTTAACTATTCATTTTAGTAATAGTCCCTGGCAAAATAAACCAGATCACAACCGTTGGGATCCTCTATATTCTTACCGCCCAGATTATCACAAATAACTAAGATCAGAGATAGTGTGCACCAGACGGTAAATCTTGAAGCGACCGCTAATGCCTGCGAATCCTAGTTGGCAACACCCAGATTCGAAAAGATATAAAATACCAGAGATAACCTCGATGATGGCTGATTTGATCTGAAACGATGTGGAGACCGTATCCTGTTGCCGTAGCAATCCCCCACCAAGGAAAATCCATAAACACCACTATTAAATCTAAGATCAACCACCATTCCCATGCATGGAGGATCTTGGCCGCACATTTGGGTTTATACAGTAGATAATCAGCATCTATCAGTACGCCTGAAGCCCATGCAATCGCAACCGACCACGGTTCTCCCGTGATTGACCATACCACCAACCCACCAACAGTGGATATAGCTGAATGTACAGGAGGTTGCATATTTAGCGGTACCACATAATATTACGTTACATCTTGATCCAAACTTTGTAACAGACTTTGTTATAGTTAACAAGTTAAAATATTTCCGCGAATATTTACAAATAGACTGCGGATTGAGTGAATGGAGCGTCCGTGACAGAAACACTTCAAATAAATATGTGGTTTGACTACACATGTCCTCATTCCCATTTAGCGGTAACGCTTAACAAAACTTTGTCGCAAGAATTGAATTGCACCATAAACTATCTACCTTATTTATTACGACCATCTGCACCGTTACAGGTTTTTACCTCTGACAATCCGAACAGCGTTTCAGAACCCGGATTAGGCCAACCTTTACGATCTAATAACCAAACTCTCATAGAACCTTTTTCTAGCAGAACATTAAGCACTGTGCTAGTCCATGAAGCCACTGCATTTGCTAATACACAGCTAAGATTCTTCGAATTCTATGAAGCAATCGCGCGAGAATACTGGGAGTCTGGAGCGGATATAGGGAGCCTGTATCTAATCCGGAAAGCAACTACCCAAGCAGGTCTATCGTGGCAAGCCATGTGGGACACATTGTCTAGAAGTTCATTTAGGAACTGGGTTTTGAAGCAACATGGCTTGGGCATCAGCGAAGGTGTCACAACCATACCAGCATACTTGATTGGCACCAAACTCTTAGAAGGCAATATTAAACTTACTGACCTGAGATCGGCTATCAAACAAGCCCAATCGACATCTTAATCAAAGATTCAAAACAACAGGAGCAAACATGATTAGCCTTAAACGTGACAGGCGTGGCCAACCGGTTAAGGCACCAGGCAAGCGATCCAGATCATCATCATTTTATACACCCGGTCAAACTGCAACCTTTCGTATAAGTAGAAGCAAGTTCACTGATTTCTTGAATTGCCAACGATGTTTTTATTTAGACAGAGTGAAAGGGCTCACGTCTCCTTCCACGCCTGGATGGGCTCTAAATGATACGACAGATCTTCTCCTAAAAAAGGAATTTGACGCCTGCCGACAACAGGAGATACCGCATAGGGTTTTTAAAGAATTTGGCTTAAACAATATTATTCCATTCAAACATACCGACATGGATAAATGGCGTGATGCTTTGAGACATGGTTTAGAGTATCAAGTCACCAATACGAACATCACCTTGAGTGGGGCCATAGACGATATATGGCTTGATCTGCAAAGCAACGAATTGATTGTCGTAGACTATAAATCGCAAGCAAGTCGCTATGCGGTAAACCGACATCGGTATTTGGCAAATACGTACCATCAAGATTACAAAATACAATTAGATATTTACAGCTATTTGTTGGCACACATGGGGTTCCCTGTTTCAAAAACCGCCTATTTCTACGTTTGCAATGGTGATCGGAATGCGGATGAGTTTAACGGCCAGATCATGTTCGCCGAAACTTTAATTCCTTATACATGGGACGGAAACTGGATCGAAAGAGCAGTATTTGAAATGCTTGACGTCCTTAATTCGGAGATGCTACCGCCTTCCAATCCCGCATGCGAGAACTGCGCTTACTCCCATCAAAGAGCAATTATGGAAGGTGATACTATGGATCACGGGCTATAATATCCGGGAGGTTATCCTTTTCAATTGATAAATTAATCCTACAGTCGACATTCAACGACATGAGTTGATTCACGTCGTCCAGTTCAACCTTCTAACACGACTCTAATAGGATCTAACTAGAATTTGGTAGCCTGTTCAGCTAATCTCTTCACATCGTCATCAAATACTCCATATATTATCCAATTCAAATATTCCGGGTCCAATTGGAAAATCTCTGACAATAATCTCCCTTGATATTTCCCGAATCCGAAAACAGGGCCTTCTGGAGTAGTCAATATCTTGCCTTCAGAATCGAGCCAGTCAGGATGTTTAGGATGGGAAAAATCGTGCAAGGCTGTAACAGAATCTCCTAATTGGCCGTAGTATGTTATTTGTGAATCCAGAACTTCAACAGTAGCTCGAACATCAGACGATGACGAATGGGCCTCCTTTAACTCTTTACCGCAATATTTCAAATACGCAGCTTTCAAATCCCGCGGCTCCATCCTGTGGAAAATATCCATTGCATCTATAATAGCCACCCCATCCAGTTCTAATTTCATGCCTAACTGGGCAAATTCATTTTTCAGCAACGGTAAATCAAATCGGATGAGGTTAAATCCCGCAAGATCACAATCGTTCAAAAACTCTAGTAAACTCTTCGCATATTGGCGGAAAGCAGGTTTACCTTTGACGTCTTGATCAGACATACCATGGACCTCCGTCGCACCTCGGGAAATGGGGATTTGAGGATCTACCATTATAGTTTTTTCTTCCTCATTCCCGTTTGGATATATTTTTAAAGCAGTCAGTTCAATAACTTTGTCTGATTGTAGATTCAGTCCAGTTGTCTCTAAATCTATAAATACTATTGGGCGTTTCAACGAAAGATTTAACAATGTGATAACCTCCTGATCTCCCCTATCTTTGTACCTATCCACGAATTGACTTAAATCGCCTCCATCCAGCCTAATTTTTTAGTAATTCATAGTCAATATTCATGCGTCAACTTTTAAAAACTTATCTCGTCTAATATACTGACAACTAATCCTCTCACGACAACCCGAAATACATCACCTCTCGATCTCCGAATTCGTAAGTTTAAATGCGAGTTTTGGGCTATACTTGTCCCATTGAATTTTGGTCAAGGACATCATTATGATTTACCAACTCCGAACCTATACGGTTAATAAGGGCATGATGGACGACTGGGTATCTTTATTCAATGATAAAATCATCGGTATTCAGGAAAATTGTGGAATAAAAGTTGAAGCTGCGTGGGTAAACCTTGATCAGAATCAATTCATCTGGATTAGGTCTTTTTCGGACTCAGAAGATGTTAAGGTGAAGGAAGCAGCATTTTACGCTTCACCGGAATGGAACGCGGTCATGGACCATGCTCGCAGTCACCTAGCTCGCATTCAAGTTGAACCTATGACCTCAGTACTTAAAGTCCCTGCGAACCGGTAGTTGCCATTTCGATCATCGGACATTGGTGACGATTATCAATTAGAAATTGAGAGGAAACCACATATGCAAGAATCATTTCGACAGGCAGCCGCTTCAGCCAAAGAAAAAACTACACCTATTAGCCCTGATTCGGCATATGCGGAAATGTTAAAGGATCCTGGAATAATATTAGTTGAAACTCGAGACCCAGCCAACGTACCTCCAACCGATAGAGCAGAGAACGTCATATTCATAACCATGGAGACTTTTGAGGAACAGGCAGCTTTAGACCCATCTGAACGTAGCTTAAACGAGCGGTTCTCAGACCCAAATCAACGGATCATTACCACTTGAAAACTAGGCAACCGAGCAGCCGTGAGCGCTCAAAAACTCCAGGAAATGGGTTTCCAGAATGTCAGTTATATGGAAGGCGGTATGGAGGCCTGGCGAGAATTGGGACTTCCAATACGAGATGAATAATTTCTAGATAAGCCAAGGCTTTGACTCAGAAGGGTATTAGCCTCGTCAGTCTCTTGATCTTATTCCATCTCTTCTGTGTCGCTTCCGATCTAGAGCGGATAACTCCATTTTCCGTAGGCGGAAACTCACGGGTGTAACTTCCACTAGCTCGTCATCTGAAATAAACTCCAAGGCTTCTTCAAGACTCAGAACCACAGTAGCATTAAGCCGTTTAGCAACATCAGCAGTTGAGGATCTCATATTCGTCAGCTTCTTTTCTTTACAAACGTTAATTTCTATATCGCCTTCCCTGCGGTGAGCTCCTACTATCATCCCTGCATAAACCATACAACCCGGATCAATAAAGGTTTCTCCTCTACCTTGAGCATTTAACAAACCATATACAACCGCGGTCCCTCTCTCAGATGCCACTAATACACCACCTGGTTGAGTCTTAATTTCTCCTTCCATTAATTCATAGGACAAGAAAAAACTATTTTTAACTCCATCACCACGTGTCGTTCTTAGGAAGAATGAGTTAAATCCAATCAACCCGCGTGTAGGGATCTTGTATTCGATATGAACGTAACCATTCTCGTCGTATCGCATATCTCTCAACTGCGCCAAATGACCCGAAAGATATTCTGTCAAAACTCCAACATATTCTTCCTTAGTACTTATGTTTAGAATCTCATAAGGCTCATGGATCTTGCCATCAACTACTTTTGTAACAGGTTCTGGTCGAGAAACCTGAAACTCAAAGCGTTCCCTACGCATGGTTTCAACCAGAATTGAAAGATGTAATTCCCCTCTTCCTGCAACAACAAATATATCCGGGCTCGATGTTGGCTCTACTCTCAGGCTAACATTAGTTCGGAGTTCTTTAGTCAGCCTTTCGTGGAGTCCTCTAGAAGTGCAGTTAACACCTTCCTTTCCCATAAAAGGTGATGTGCTTACACCGAAGGTCATCCTAACAGTTGGTTCATCTATTTGGATGGATGGTAAAGGCTTCGGATTTTCCATAGAGGAGATAGTGTCACCAATTGAAACTCCTTCTGGACCCGTAACTGCGACTATATCTCCAGCGTAAGCCTGATCTACCTCTATTCTTTCCATGCCTCGGAATACGAATATATGCTCTATCGGCTGAATACTAGAACCGCCCTCTCTATCTAGCAGAGATATATTCTCTCTTAGTTTTAAAGTACCCTCGCTAACTCTTCCTATCGAAACTTGACCCAGATAATTATCGTAGTCTAGAGCTGCCACTAACATTTGCAAAGGTTCATTCCTGTTACCGGTTGGCACAGGGATAGATTCCAGGATTGCCTCAAACAGTGGCTTCATGTCTGAGCCGGGAACAGCAGGGTCGATAGTAGCATAACCATCCCTAGCTGAAGCATAAACTACAGGGAATTCCAGTTGGTCTGATGTGGTAGCCAGCTCAAGAAAGAGATCTTGTACTAACTCCAAGACTTCCTGTGGTCTTGATTCTTGTCTATCGATTTTATTTATCACCACTAAAGGCCTCACGCCTTGTTGAAAAGCCTGCCGTAAAACATAGGTTGTCTGAGGCATAGGACCATCGACGGCATCTACTAGAAGCAGACATCCATCGGCCATGTTCATGATGCGTTCGACTTCTCCGCTAAAATCTGCATGACCAGGGGTATCTATAATATTGATTCTTACACCGTCATAGGATACGGATGCATTCTTAGCTAGGATAGTTATGCCTCGTTCTCTTTCGAGAGGATTAGTATCCATTATCAACTCTCCCACCTGTTGGTGAGCGCGAAACACTTGGCCTTGTTTCAATAAAGCATCGACTAAAGTAGTCTTACCGTGGTCGACATGAGCAATAATGGCTAAATTCCGAATCTCGTTATTGGTTGCTTCTATCAATTTAATTTTCCTCGCCCTCTATGATAACATTAAGTAGCCAATAATTCTGATTACTATCGAATCGGTGAAGATACATTTTTACAAAATCATCTGGTCTATATTTATCTTTCGTATAAAACCCGATTTTAACAAATCAGAGGTGTTCTTACGGAGTCAAACCAGGCGATAGGGGGCCCCAATTTGATTGCACGTCCAATAGAGCAAGATCTGATACAATCGATAATTACCTATCTGAAGCCTCTTCCCGTTTACAGGGCTACTTTCATGCCAATGGGTGTTTGAAATGGACGAAATATACGTATCAGTCGACATAGAATCAGATGGGCCTATACCAGGGGATAACAGTATGTTATCTATAGGCTCAGCGGCGTATGCCGAATCAGGTCTACTAATCTCTACTTTCTCGGCTAATATCATGCCCCTCCAAGCAGCCGTTCAAAACCCAGTCACTATGGATTTCTGGAGTAAACAACCCAAGGCTTGGGAAGAGCTTCAAAAAGAACGCTTGGCACCGGGCATAGTTATGCATCAATACTTGGAATGGCTTCAAACGTTATCCACAGATCCGGATACCACGTTAGTATTTGTAGCTTACCCTGCTGTATTTGATTTTGCTTACGTGCATTGGTATTTGATACATTTCGTCGGGATTGATCCGTTTGGTTTTTCAGCATTAGACCTGAAAACCTATGCTATGGCCACCTTAAATCTGAAATTCTCCCAAACTTATAAATCGAATATGCCGAAAGAATGGCTAAACAGAAACCATCCGCCTCATGTGGCTTTAGCCGATGCCATAGAGCAGGGTGAAATGTTTTTCGCAATCAGGCAAGCTATCCAAAAGTCGTCTGAAGAATAATTTATGATGGGATTATGGAAGCTAGAGGTGTATCATAGTGGTGCTTGGTTAAGGATAACATAGATCACTGCTTCACTAGTTTCAGTTAGTATCACTGGAACTAGTGACTTAATAATTCCACCTAAGGACGTTGATAATATGGTAAAAGCCAAAGTGAAGAAAGAAAGAAAAGAGGAAACAACCGCTGAATTCGTGGCTCGTATGAACCTGGGTCAGGCTCAAAAGAAACGGAATGGTCTGAAGAAGAACCTCAAAGGCGCCCGTAGGTAATTAACCATACTGACAACGGCCGCTAACCAATATTGTTAATACCGGATACTTTTGAGCCGCATTTGTAGATTATGTTATAACTCTTTGAAGCATTAAAGCTCGATTATAGATACCCACATAGGAACATCTCCGACCTGGTAAGTAGCAATCTTATCCAAATTTCCCGTTCCTTGATCGACCCTATATGCAGATAAAATCCCAGTCTCTAACCCAGCTACATATACGAATTGCCCTGTAGGATCAATCGAGAACGCTCTCGGAACAGGATCTGCATCGGCCCAGCCTGTGGCCGTCATCTGCCCTGTCATCTCATCCAGGCTAAAGGAAGCAATGGTGTTATGCCCCCTATTTGGTACATATAGGAATTTGCCGTCCGGATGAATCTGAATTTGAGAGCAGGAACTTTTGCCAGTAAAACCGTCCGGTAACGTTGTTACAGTTTGAATAGACGTGAGAGTTCCGTTCTTTTCAATAGCATACATGGTCACGCTGCAGCCCTGCTCATTTGAGAAGTAGACGATATCCTTGTTAGGATGGAAACAATAGTGTCTTGGTCCGTCCTTTGATTCAGGTGTTAACGACGCCGGACTATTCGGTGTCAAAGCTCCTGTAACTCCATCAAATCTATATTGAAAAATGGAATTAATAGCACCCTGTTTTTCGGGAGCCAGTTGAGTTAAACCTCCCGATCCCTCGGCGATATGGGGCAGATAGGCGAACTTATTAGAAGGATCAGTCCGGAAGCAATGTGCACCTGAATTCGTGGCAATCCATTCGATCGCGTTTCCGCCCAGAGCATCATTTTCGTCGATCGGATGTACAGCGCAATGACCAGCCTGATAATATGCCGACAAAAGGTATTTACCACTCGTATCCGTAGACAAATAACACGCTTCTTCTCCTACATCCACTAGACCTGTAACCCTCAACTCCCCTGTAGCTGGTTCTATTGAATAGCTAGAAAGTTGTTTCCCAGAACGTTGCCCAACAAAAAGTGCCGTTCTGGAAGGGTTTATAGCTAATGGTGCCGGACCGCCAGCGGCATCAACCGAACCCATATGTTCGAGGTTCCCGTTTAACGGATCTACAATAAATCTAGCTATCTTGTTGTCACCCTGAAGCGTCACGTACATATGAAAGGGCATAATCTCTCCGTATAATCATTCCCTAGTATAGGATCATCTTAAAATAAGGTTTTCGGTTACCAGCGTCTGGACTCAGTTAGACACCGTTTTAAATTAACCAATGTCAAATGGTTTTTCAAAAATCGCAGGTTACACTTCAACCGATATACCGTCACTCAAGATCAGAAAGGTCATCAGAGTGACTCCCTCGTAAAGCACAGTGCCCACAAGTCCTACAAACTGGATGAAGGTTATTATACTGAATATGACGTTGAGTGCAGAAGCCTGAGGAAGAGTCGTTACACCTAGGACAACCTTCGCAATACCGATCTCCTGTCCCCTGATTCTGCTGAGTCTCTCTGTCGGTTAATGTAGTCAATCTATCTCCAATACCTTTCGCACCTTGTGCCTTAAACTGTGATCAATTGAATGCATTCTAGCGTGTGGTTTAAATCGTTGTTGGCCCGATACAGTGGGGTCATACCTTTCGATAGACTTGGAACCTGTGCCGATTAGTCTCGACGACGTAAAGATTACCCTCAGTGTCCAGAGTGACATCAACAGGGCCCCAGAAATAAGGTTCCGTCTGCGAAGATATATGATAGGGAGTATTCAAATGCTCCGGCAATTGTGGAATTAAATCTGAACTGTCTCGCCCTCTTTTTTCTTCGGGGTTGGACGCAAAATATTCGTCCGCCCATTTTGATACGGTGGCCTCACCTCTCAGTATAGTCTGAAACGTACCGTTCATATCTAACACCTGGATTCGTTCGTTACCCCAATCCGCAATATATATGAAACCTTCATCATCGATTACTAAACCTGTTGGCCTCTGGAATTGACCTTCTCCAATTCCTGAGCTACCAAATTGATCCAAAAATACCCCGTCGTTTGAAAATTTTTGTATTCGATCGTTTCGCCAATCCGCAATATAAACATTGCCTAACGAATCAGTAGCCGATCCCCAGGGTAAATTGAATTCCCCAGCGTTAGACCCAAATGAACCCCACGCCGTCACAAACTCCCCATCTAAAGAAAATTTCTGGACTCGTGAGTTGTGTTGGTCCACGAGAAACAGATTGTCCTGGCTATCGATTGAAATTCCAGCAGGACCGTTCATTTGGCCTTCATCTGCGCCTTTTGTACCCCAGTGAGAAATATATTCGCCTGAGGCATCATAAATCGTCACCCTATGATTATACTCATCCGTAATATAGATACGTTCTCTACTATCCATAGCCATAGCTACTGCCCAAACAAATTGACCATCTCCCGAACCAGAACCTTTACCAAATTCTCCTAAATATTCGTCATTGATATTACAAATTCCAATCCTAATTGCTGCGGCCCTGGCCGGATCACATCTGTTTAACACAAATATGCGCCCGTCTTTTGAGACTACTATGCTATAAGGACTCGCAAATCCTCGACCATTAAAGCCGTTATTCACTATACCAATAGTCTTAACGTACTCAAGTTGAACCTTACTTGAAAACATAGATATGCTCACATTGAGATCCTATCAAAACCGAATGGATATCTCCGATAGGTTACGCGATTACCCTAGGCCAATTGATATTCTTTAGTAGAAGCAACTAAACGCAACATATTGCCTACTTGCTGTTCTGCTTCATCGCCTTGCTGATGTCCGTGTAAGTTAAGATCACCGTGGTGCTCGGCGTACTCTATGAGTATCTTCCTTGTATCGTCAGAAACCTTTATCGGACCCAGAAGATCCAGGCACTTATCGGTTAAAGCAGATGGAGTTAATATGCCCTCACCCGAAATTACCTCTAATCTATCTATTATTGCACGAACCCCAGGACTGTTAACGTTAGATAATTCCTTCGCCGCAAAATTAACCCTTTCAACCAAAGAACCACTGTCGATCCATTCAACACCTTCGTGCCAACCTTCCACGGTCGGAGGCTGCAACAAACCCTGCCCCATATATAACATAGTGTTTGAAACCTGCTCAATTCCAAGAGATGGGGCTTGATAATTCCCGGCCATCCTAATGGCTCCCACCACCATTTCAACTGGATTTTTAACCCTGCTAAACATAGCGTTATCCGATTTAAAGAATTCCGAATGAAACAAGGTCCGAAGCATATCCCTGATTTCGTATCCAGATGCAAAATAGGTATCTACCATAGATTGGATTACCCCGTTACCTTCGTCAGTTACCTCATCCGATCCAAAAAATTGGAACATGCGAGTGGCTATAAAGTTGGCGGTGGATTCTTGTTTAACTATGATAGATATAATATCCTCACCGTTGAATTTCCCACTCTCACCTAGAAATGTTTTCAAACCATCATCATGATCTTCATCCATATATTTGAAATGCCAAGCTATCCGACCATAAGGCCAAATAGAATCCTTAGAGGCCCGTACAGACATATATTCCGGGTTACCTAAAGTCCAACCTGTGAACGCCCGGGCGCATTCTTTGATGTCATCCTCACTATAATTACCGATACCCATGGAAAATAATTCCAAAAGTTCTCTCCCATAATTCTCATTTATCGCATCACTATGATTTTCGTTATTGTCTAACCAAACTATCATAGCTGGATCCTGTGATAATTTTAAAAGCAATGTTTCATAGTTTCCCAAACCCTGACTCCGAAACATATCTACTTGATTCAATAATGACCTGGCTTGATTGAGCTTGGCATAACCCGTAGCAAAAAGTCCGTGCCAAAACAGTGCTATTTTCTCCTCCATAGGACAGCTTGTGCTGATCATACGGTACATCCAATAGGCCGCCGACCCCGGAAGGTCTCTTAGTTCAGATTGTTCAACATGATATCGCCGTATGAGATCATCTGGCATGTTTCCCGGATCGGACGGATGCAGAATTTCCTCCACAGTTTTCTCGTACCCTTTTTCTAGATAGGATTCTAATTCCTCGGGATTTGCCCCAAACCCTGTACGTCGGAGCAAATGTGCCATTAATGCTCTGTTTTTCGATATCATAAAATTTCTCCTGGCTACAACAGTTTGGTTTCCTAGTCTACGATGCAAACAAACCGAATTTCTCGAAGGTCCCGTTTGTTATCGGCACAGCGTCTAAATCTAACCAATCTTCCAAAATATCAGTATAAGTTGACCGGAAATCATTGTTCGATTTCAAGTCACCTTCTAGTTGTTCAGCCTCTGAGAGAGAAGGATATTCTCCATAAAGACCACCTTGTACCGAACCACCTATCAGAAAAGCTACACCCCCTGACCCATGATCACTGCCGGATCCATTATCTCTGATTCTCCTACCAAATTCTGAAAATATCAGGATACTGGCATCTTGCTGCCTACCATGCTCTCGGAGATCATCCATTAAACAACCAACTGCACGGTCAACTTCTTCCCACAATTTGGCGTGGGTTATAATCTCCCCTGAATGTGTATCAAAACTACCATGTTGGGTGTAGAGAATTCTAGATCCTAAATCGGCATGTAACACTTGTGAAATATTCTTTACTCTTTGAGATAAGGCATCGGTTGCATACTCAACACTAGATTGGTAAATCTCCGGTGCCGTTCTCAATCTATCGGCTCCTTGTAAGGCTCCCTGGCCTGTTTGACTTAATAAGTCTAATACAGGATCTCTCCCTATGGCCCCACCGTACATACGCGAGAACGCTTCCAGCGCAAACATGCGTAGGTCTTCATCCTTTAGATCCGGAAATAAACCATAGGTTTCCAGGTCTCCTACCGACGCTACTGGCACTCCCGGACATCCAAGTGCCCTGGGTAGCCCTCGCCCGAAATTTATACCTGTAAGTACATTTTCACCTTTAGGGTCTAAATCTCTAATAGCCCTACCCAGCCAGCCTTCCCTGCCAATGGCATTAGGTTCTGCAGTATGCCAGATATCCATCGATCTAAAATGGGATCTGTTTGGTTCTTCATATCCAATCCCATTTATGACCGCGACCTTGCCTTCGTCCCACAACCCCTTAATCGATGTCATGCTAGGATTGAATCCAATTTTCCCGTCAAGATCCAACACACTATGTTGCGGAATGTTAACGACTGATCGAGAATCATAATACTTCCCGCTTCCATGAGGTACTACCGTATTTAAATAATCGTTGCCTCCGGAGAGTTGTATCACTATAAGATCTTTTGCTTTTTTAACCGAAGTCATTCAGACTTCCTCCTTATTTCCGAAGGAATTCCACACTATGACCCTACTCTATCAAACCCATATCCAGCTATCAAGAAAAACATCGCCCATTATGAGAGGTAAATGCGGTCACAGTTTTCCAATCCGACTACACCGCAATTAAATTTGCGGCCGCTCCATAAAAACTGTGATACCCATATCAATATATTTTTGACGTTGATCTGGGGTAACGTTCCTAAAACTTATCCGGATATCTGTGCCTTCCAATTGGTGGAGAACATTACGAAGACAGTCATCGACTGACTGTAACGGATGCTGACCGTGAGCCTCCATATCGAAACTTAGATCTGCGGGACCCCACGTTAAACAATCCACACCTTTTTTAGCCAACTTACGAGCATTATCAACGCCTCTAAGAGTCTCCATCTGAAGACACAGTATCCCATTTGCGTTCCACCACTCAGAGTACTCTAACCGATCTTCTCGACCACTAATTCCATACCTGGCCGCACCGCCCCAACTCCGATGCCCCACCTGTGGATAATAGAAGACATCTAAAGCTTCATCCACTACCGATTCTTGCTCTACTAACGGCACTTCTATTCCCAATGGTCCCAGGTCCAATATGTTGCCTATCAAATATGCATGGCGAGTGTTTTTTATCCTGAATTGGACCGGCAATCCCAATTCTTCGCACATTCTGCAGAACAAAACTAATTTCTCTTCATTGTAAGGACTATGCTGGCTATCGATGGTTATAAAACTGTATGTATCTTTATTTAAAATCTTCTCCAAAGTCGACTGATCAGTATCAAGCGAAGTAGCAACCCCAACCACTATCTCACCTGAACGGATACGTTCCTTCAAAGACATTTCTGTTGCCAAGATGGGCCTCCTTATTTTTTTATACACTTGTAAAAGAATAGCTGATACCCCCGGATTCGTCCTTAGATCAACTATATGTCGGAGCTGTGATCTCTGCACCCATTAATATTTGGCCTCCGAATTCGTAATTATTCTCGAGTCCGGATATGTGTTGAACGCTAACTTTTAGATCCCTAAAAAACCGAGACAATCCTAGCGATTCGTGAATGGCGTTGACCCCTGCCACATGAAAAAGCCTATCCACTGCCTGGCTAGACTGTCTGATAGCGTGAGTGATCGCGAGTCGAGTTCGAAGAGCTTTCTGCTCCAAATCTCCATTGCCGGTTTGTTGGCAATCCCACATACTAGTAACGGCATCAATAACAAAACTTCTAGCTCCGTCTATAATCGCCTCGCACTCCCCGACAACCGTCTGGACAACAGATCTGTCTCTCATCAAAGTTCTGGAATTGGCAGTACCCCTGCTGGTAGCCATCTCCACAAAAACATTCATAGCTCCTCTGGCCATGCCTAAGGAATTTGCTGCCGCTAGAGTCCATCCAATGTGAATTGCTGTCTGGGAGCTATACAATGGGTTTTTATGGTGTGAAGGATCACCTCGAACATATGTGTGCTCCACGGGGACGAACACATCAGAGAACTCGGCATCATTACTAGCAGTACCTCTCATTCCCACGGTATCCCAAGTATCTATCACTTTGCCAGATTCCACGGGGACAATAACAGTACGAGTTAATCTTGCACCGTTATCAGAAGTCACTGGTCCCTTCTCATCCATAACGAATGAATTTAGGAATAAAACATTAGAATGGTCGATACCACTCAAGTAGTTCCATCTTCCTGAAACTAGAAATCCCCCCGTGGTGACCTTAGAAACCCCTTCAGGCCGCGCGGAACCCGAACCGACAAGTATACCCGCTTCTCCTATAATCTCCTTCCCTGCTGATTCACTAACCCTGGAAATCCCCGAGGTAATGGTACTTCCGTTAAAACAACACCAACCTGCAGACCCATCTATTTTAGAAATTTGTTCAACTACATAGAAAGCATTAAGTGGATCAAGTTCTGGTCCACCCAGGCTTTTGGGTACATAGAGCCCAAACAAATTTTCATCCGCCATCAATTTAGCCAGTTCAGGTGGCAATTGCCTCTCTGAATCAATGCGACCAACGTTATCGGCTATAACAGGAGCTAACTTTTTTGCTGCCTGTAGCAAGGTAGAACTCATCGGGAATCCTCCAAGTATTTTTTCCCCAGAATTTTCGTAACTTGACTCTCTAGATGTTCTTCAGACCCATTTTTAATAAGATAGCGAAACTAGACCTAAGATGATAGACCAATCGATTATATGTAACCACAAGCAAAACGGCTACCACCCTGCTAGTAGTGATATCTCCACTCCATCCTCAACCAAGCTAAAAATCAAGAAACATGATACTAGAGAGACGTCCTGTAATCTAAGACCAGTTATATCAATCAGCTTCATATAACCCTATATGCGGTTGTTGCTATGTATATTGGTTTATTCGTATAATATCGACCGGTCATTAATTTGATGCTCAGGAGATCGCAATGTCCAAGCTGCTATATGTCGGTACTTATGGCACCGACGACCCAACTAGATCTACTTTTCCATTTTTGATGGCCAAAGGCGCTATTGACGCAGGTCACGAGACGGGTATTATCTTAATGGGCGAAGCTGCCCCATTGATCAAAGATAGTATTTCAGAACAAGTTAAAGGCATTGGGATACCACCACTCAAAGAGTTGATGGATTTCCTAATCGCCCATGAAGTTCCAATCTCAGTTTGAGGTATGTGCGGTCGTGCCCGTGGGGTCACAGACGAAGATCTAAAAGGGAAAAACGCCAGTTTCGGCACTCCTGTAGATGCAGCTAACTCACATGCCGAGTATGATCAAGTAGTAAGCTTTTGAACCATTGGGGCTGACGTGGAGTAAACCAACCGGCCAACTTGCCCGACAATACCCTTATAGATCGTTCACGTTGCCGGTCAAACGATCACTTAACTCCCCGTTGGCGTCGTTGGTAAAACCGCTTATCAGATTCCCCTAAATTACTACTGATAACGAGCCAATCCATCTGCTTAAGGAAGGCTAAGGTCCCATCCTGGCAAAGCCAGATAACCTTCGATTGGAACTATATTGGCGACCGCAATGTCCTGGGCTAATTTTAATCTCTGGATATTGTATATATGTGCAATATACTCGAAATAACGATGAACAAAAGTCATCTCTAACGTAATTAAGTACTTGTCCGGTTCTGTATCATCAGACCTTATGCCCCTATATCCTGCATCCTTTAATGCGGTCCAATTGCCACCCCGGTTTACCTGTATTTCCTTGGAACGGCAAGATTTCACGGTTTCCCGCTCTAAAATACCCTGAGCTAATACGAGGGCTTCTTTTAATTTATCCAGGAGGATGTCCAGATCCCAATATTTGGTCTCGTCGAGCCGTCGATCATATGGTGAATCTAAAAGATCATCTATATATGCGCCTCGATCTAAACCTGAAGGAAAAAGAATCTTTCCCCACCGTTCCCATAACCATCTATAATCCCCAGACGCCATATGACTTAGATTACGACGTATACTCCATTTACTCCAACCCCAACGCTGAGATTCAAAATCAAGTAAATCATCCTTCAAACCTACCACTTCTTTTTCAACCATCTGATATATCTTCTTCTCAAATGCAGGAAACAGGTAGGTAGCCGGCACATCGGGATTCAGTACATCCCATGTAATTGAACTCATTTATGCAGGACCTCGCTAGAAACAGTATTGCCCTTAGTTACACCCTAGCCAGAGCCGCAAACTAAATTAACAGACTATGCTTAGGTTCTATGGCATTTTTCAAGAGTCAACCAAGAGATTTCAATGTTCTACAAC
>CESY01152082.1_pt1 | contig 23569 bp, 18 predicted proteins | sample 531201 | NCBI WGS metagenome assembly CESY01 (sample SAMEA2622048, study PRJEB7988) | marine metagenome | biome: marine biome (ENVO:00000447); feature: mesopelagic zone (ENVO:00000213); material: "saline water (ENVO:00002010), including plankton (ENVO:xxxxxxxx)" | depth 488 m | reverse complement strand
AGAAGTTGCCATGGGGAGGAGTAGCTTCTTGGCTGACGACCATCCTCTCTTCAAGTTGAATATGAAGGAAAAGACTAATACTCAGGGGAAAATAGAGTATTGGTATGAGCATAAGCTGACACAAGAAGAAGTTGACATAATGGTTCAGCAGGGGAAAGTGCAGCCCGATCAGGCAGCACGATGGGTCGGGTCAGTAGTAGAAAGACCATTACCTGTTCCTCAATTTGAGGACGCATTTAAGAAGGGTGTTCTGGATGAAGATGCCGCTTTGGAATTTGCAAGGTTGCATGGCTTCCTGGACGAGAACATGTTCCCGGTCGATAACTTTGTTGACGGGGTTGCTTTCTATTACCCACGTATCCTCTCCGATGATGCCAGGGCTTTCCTTTCTGATCATCCAGAACTTTTTGAAGATCTTGTAAAGGGTATCAAGGCGAGCTTTAAAGGGTCCACAGTAGATGGACGCTTCATGCATTCGAGGAAGATAACTGAACATCTTACCAGTGATATAAAACTGGTTAATGTCCTGAAAGAATTCAACGGAGCTACGAAAGAATTCTTTGATAAAGTTATAGCGCACTCAGACGCCTATGGACCAACTGGTACTTACAAGGGCAAGAAGCTGCCAAAGAGTATCATGGATGGAACTCTCTTTGAGAATGATCCCGTAAAGGCGCTTATCCTTCGCCAGCTTGCTTCTAATACAGCAACTAATCATGCTTACTTTCTGCAGTCTGCTATTCATATGTTTGCCAAGCCAGTAGGTTCCAGGTTTCATGGGCCTGGTGTTAAAGTTCTGGATGCATTAGACAGGCAGGGTGCCCACTTTAACTGGGCAGGAAAGTCTGGTCTGGCTCGTCAGACAACTGGCAATATACCTCAGAAGGAGATCATGCAGACAGGCCCATCAGGGGCGTCTATTGATGTGGAGAATCTAAATGCAGAGACGCTTGCCGATGATATCTCCGGGGCTGAAGAGGGTACTACAATCAAGGAGCTTTGGGCTTCTCTGTTCAATAAGGAGGCCCAGCAAGGTACGACTTTTTCTGGCCTTCCTGGGGCAAAGGGTACAGTCCACGAAGACTTTACTGGGTTTGAGAACGTAGTAAAGGGGCTGGATGAGCCTCCTGTCTACGAGGTAGTAATAGATGGGGTCAGGAGAAGGGTTGTCTCTGAAGAGGTTGCTGAGCAATTAGTTAAAAGTGACTCAAGTGCAGTACGGAATGTAGGTACAAGAGAGGCAGATAGACTTAGGCCCGGCCAGAATCCATGGGACATGGGCGAGACTATAGAGGCTATACAGAATGCCTCTGTCAAGGGCAGGCCCAGGCCCCGGATATTTGAAGGCCATATGGTCAGGGATGTCGCAGCTGATACAGCAGAATCTCGTATTGGTTGGCAAGGTAAAAGCCCAATAGAGTATCCTCATTGGCACCCTCTGAAGCAGATAGCTTACGAGATGTATTATGGCCGCCAACTTGCCGAGCAAGGGGCGGAACAGTTTGATGAACTTGGGATTCTTCAAGCCTTAGAGCAGGGCGCTAAAAGTGGGGAATTTAAATTCACCGTGCCAGTTGAAGGCGCGAAGAATGGGCGAGACTTTCATTTTGCCTTTGCACCTAAGATGGAGGGGGATGTAGCTCTTACTGGGAAAGGGCGTGCCTATAGAACTAATCAGTTGGCAGAAGATTTCCTCAGGCCTATCAAGAAAGCCAATGAAGATATTGCAGATCTGGGCAGGGCAGATACTGACCCTCTTGCTTCTGGCGTAGAGCATAGCTTTGTGGACGACACAGCTCAGCGTGGCGGGCAATTATCAGACAGGATGGACCAAGGACTTGAACCGCCAGGCGGAGAAAAGAGAGGCTGGCCCTCCCTTAGAACCGAGGCTGACACTGTAGAGGGAGCCTTTACTCACCACTACCGCAAGTTCTTTAAGGGATTAGAAAGCCTTGACGATGCAGGCAGGAAGAAGCTCCGAGATGAAGGCCTCTCCAGCCCAAGAGGAGAGAAGTTAATACCTTCAGTAAAAGAGTTCGGGGATGTAAGTAAGCATCATAAGACATTTTATGACTTAAAGATTCAGCCAGCTGTAGCCAAGGGCTTTATTAGCGAGGAAGCAGCAGCCTTCCTTCGGCTGTTCTTTAAGGACTTCGGTATTGAGCAAGTGAAGTATATGTCTTCGGGAGAAGGCTCTTTGCTTGTGAAGCTTCTTCCTGAGGATTCCAATCTATGGGGCAGGACTGATGTTATCAGGAAGTCTGTTGGTGCCCAGGATATGTCAGACATGCTTACAAGAGCTGCTCGTGGTGAAAAAGATTTCTCTCCGCCTATTCAGACTCATGGGCAGACACTGGAACTGCATCCGAGATTAAAGGAAACCCCTATTGCCCACCAGGTTCTCGTTATGACCCACGAGATAGGGCATAACTTATCAAGGAACTGGAGCAAGAATCACCAGCAGGTATGGAAGCACTTCACTGCAACTGCGAATCTTAATTATCAAAAGGGAAACCTGAAGGAGATGATTAGGAACTATATCCAGATTCCAGGCCGGGGAATAAATACCCCTAATGTTGGTGTCGAGTTTGAAAAGTGGCTTGATAACTATACTAACGCTGTGCTTAAGAGCAAGGATGGACCTGAGGAACTGTTCGCCATTCTGTTCAGTCACAGTGTCATGCGCCGGAAGATACCAGCTGCTCTTGCCGAGAGCATGGGAGCCTCTGGGATAGACGTACTGGTAAATGTCCAGCGGGGTTTCGTGAGCAGGTTAAAACATATTAACAAAGAGTTCTGGCGACATGTAAAGAATGACTGGCCTGCAGAATTAAAAGCAAGAGCTGGTCATTTTGAGAATACTGAAAAGACCAGGCAGCTTAAGGACAATTGGTATCGCCTCCGAAGAATGTGGGAGGACATAGACATGGGCCGCATTGCCATGGAAAAGGATGACATGCTTCCCCTCTTTACTAAGGGAGACAAGTCGCTTCTTGGAAAACTCGAAGAGCAAATGGCTCGTATTGAGCAGAAGCTCAGCAGGCATACCAAGGAGAAGTTTGGCCTATACGGAGAAGATGCAAAGGCTGGCAAGGGAGGCTCCTTAGATGATATCAGGATCACAACTCCTGAACATACGGATGAAGAGTTGCTAACTGGGCTGGGCCAGCATGGCCTCCATATGGTTAAGTATATAGATGCCGTAACAGACTGGGTAGCTGGCATGGGGAATAGCCAGGAGGAGCTACTGAAGCGGGTTATTAAAATGAGAAACCGGTCTTTCTTTAATAACCTATTCGGGAAAGATCTTACTGAGAAGCAGATCAGGACCGTCCTTGCGACAAGTAATGTAGCTAAGGTGCTTGAGAATCGGTGGGGTGAAGTTCATGTCATGGACTCTAAGCTCGATGTCTTAGAGCGCAGACTCTATGAGATGCGAGATGAAGTTGCGAACCAGATGGGGGGGAGCGGCGTTAAGGAGTCTGCACTTCAAGAAGCCCACAAGGCGATCATAGATAGGATACAAATAGTTAAAGGCAGAATTCAAAACCGTAAAGCCTTTGACAGGACTCTGGATGATCTGTGGGATGGCGATACTGATCCTATGAAGATCATGTATGAGAACTCCAGGAACAAGGGCGAGCTGTTCCTTAAGGAAGCCCCAGGGGAGGAGGCCCTGAGGCCAGAGAGGGCTGTTGCAGAGGCTCTGGAGCAGCATAAGACGGGAGAGATGCCTGTCAGTTCGGACCTTGGAGAGGATTCCTTAGAACTCCTTGAGAAGTTCGCAGCTGGTGAGCAGTTAGGTAAGCGGAGTGGAGAGGAGATATTCCCTTCAGGTGTAATCCAGGGGCAGGACTTTAAGAAGCTCGTAGATTACACAGATCAATTCCTTGGCAAGCATGCAGACACACTGGATGAGTTTGAAGAGATTCTTATTTCCAGTAGGGCACCCAACCAGAGAGTTGTTAATTCTTTCCGTCACCACAATGTGCACTACGAAGATCGAATCGCTGTTGGATTAGATGATTACGATGTAGGCATGTGGATGAAGTACATGGAAGCTGATATAGCATTTCAGCGATTTGGCGCTAATGGTCTTAATGACTTATCTCCGCAGGCTTGGGGAGGATGGCCTGCGGATATGAACATGGATAATATCGCCAATACCAGGGCTTACTTCCTGTCTATTTTCGACATGCTGCATGGCAACGATACACTTGGTAAGAACATTCTTAACAAGGTGAACTACAGAAGAGCCGTTGAGACTCCTGAAGTATTCATGCAGGAGATGATGCCGGACCTGATTAAAGAGTCAGGCAAGAGCTTTACAGATTTAGTCCCTGAGAATTTCTGGAATTATTTCCAGTGGCTTAAGAAGCATAAGCGCCCAGGTAGTAAGCTGCCCACTCTTGACGAGTGGCTACAAGGCCAGGTGCGTAATGACCAGATGTTCTTTGAGGAGATCATCATGGATCTGAACAGGACAAGGATGGATGTCTTCTCCAGGAATGACCATCCTTATGCAGCTCTTGAGCATAGGCTGGCACAGGAGACGCACTTCCCAACTGTTAAGGATCCACAGCATCTGAAGTGGAGACATCTTCCTGATGAGCAGAAGCTGAAGTTAATGGATGAGTACCTGATGGACAATGGTATCAATCCTCATTTTGTGAAGTCCTTTATACTTAGCCGCTTCAATGATCCGCGCTGGAAGATAATGGGTGGGAACTTCGTTCCCAAGCAACGCTATACCAAGTTCGGGAATGGTGAAGTCTATGCTGTTAAAGAAATGACAGATGTCCTTGGCTCGTTAGGTGAGGATGTCAAGACGATGATAGCTCCTGCCCAGGCAGCTACTATGACTGAGCAGATGCTTGGTGCTCATGATCAGCATTACAGAACTATTATGGCGTGGATAGATGAGACAAGGAATATATCCAGAGAGACATCAGAGGCCCTTCAGACAGCACCAGTAGGAACCAAGAGAAGTATAGGATGGGACGACCCGATGATTTCGGGGGTAGCCAGCAAGGAGGGTAAGATCCTCAGCCTTAGCGACGCTGGCAATATAGATCTTAATGATCCTATCGCTAAGATGAGTGGCCCAACTGGTGTACTTGTAGATCCTATTGGTAGCCGTCTTCATCCATATCCCTACTTGGGTAAGGGCCAGCCGCTTTATGGAAAGACGTTCAATATAGCTGACGACTATGCTGGCACTAGCCAGTTCCAGGAGATATTAGAACGAGATGTAATGAACCTTAATGAGGAGATTAAGGATCTCAAAAGAGTCTTGTTCAATAAGAAGGCCGAGTCGAAGAGTTACTCCGCGAAGGACCAAGTAAGAGATATCAATAAAATTGATGATCTTATGGAGGATATAAAGGAGCTGGATTATTTCGATGCCATACCTGGCGACCTTCAGATGATCCGCTCCGGTGGAGAGACTGGTATAGAAACTGTTATATTGCAGGCGGCTAGGGAGCAGGGATATAGAACTGGCGGCATAGCTTCAGGCTGGGGAGACAGGAGCTTCAGAATCGAGAACCCGAATGTTCCGCATCAACCTCTCGCGGGGGCTTCTCTTAATACTGACAATGTAATGTTTGATCCAGAGACTGTCGGTAGAGAGCTGGGGTTGGAATCCCACCCGACTAGGTTTAGAAGAAGCCGTGTAATGACTGGGCGTGGCCCTGGGGCGAAATCTAATTTCATGACCCCCATGACAAGGGAGCAGTCTACTTACTTTAATATAGTTGAGTCCGATGGAACTATTCTTATTCTGCCAGGGACTGCCAAGAAGAAGGTTCTTCCGAACCTGACCCACGAGAATAGCGCAAGCCACCTTGCCTATAAATTACTTACTGGCAAGAGCGAGCCGGGTGCGCTCGCTAAAAGTCTTCAGGGCTATGAGAAAGTGCCCTCTCTTATGGGGAAGGCTGGCAAAGATAATCCTTACCTCATTATCTATCTTGACGATGTGCAGGCTGATAATGTGAAATTGATGCGGGAGTTCATGGCTAATAAGCCAGTCATTAACTTCGTAGGCCCGCGCAAGAGTAGCCTTGATAGCCTCAAGAAAACTCTTAAGAACAATCCAAAAGAAGGTGAGCAGTTCGGTCTGAAGGGAGACAAGAGAGGGTTCGCTATACCCAGGGAGCAGCCCGGTCAGCGTCCATCTTCTGTCACCAGAATTATATCTGGTGGTCAGATTGGGGCAGATCAGGTTGGCATGCAGGTCGCTACGGATATTGGCATACCCACTGCTGGTATGGCTCCTCCCGGCTGGGCTACTAGTAAAGGCCCCATGAAGGACGCTATGTTGAAGTGGGGAATGACTGAGGGGCTGCCAGATCCTAAGATATATCGGAATAGAACCATTGCTAATGTAAGGCAGGCCGCCAGGGATGGAGGAGGTACTGTTATCTTCTTTGCGACCCAGGCAAAGAAAGGTAAGCGTGTAAAGGTTCCTAGCCGAGGCAGCTTCTTGACTCAAGATGAAGCTATTAGAGCTGCTGAGCAGTTTGGTACTGCACCGCCTATTATTAATCCCTCTGCTCAGAGATTAAGAGAATGGATAGATCGCCACCAGATCACTACTTTAAATATAGCTGGCAGTAGGAAGGTCAATCAGGGAGTTCTTAGAAAAGTCCTGTATGAAGCCCTTGGTGGAAAGCCAGCTGCTGTTGAGGGGTTCCAGTTTGGTGGCAAAGAATACATTGTTCATATGCCAGCTGCCAACCAGTTCAAGGCCGGAACCTTTAAGTTCAGTGTAGATCCTAAGACTGAAAGAATTATAGAAGCTGATCCTATATTCCAGAGATTCGTGAGCAACAAGAATAAGCTCAAGGATATTACTGAATGGCTGAATATGAAGGGGGCCAAGATTGAAGAGGCTGGGGCAGAGGCAGCTGTAGATCCATTAGAGACACTACGCACCCAGTACCGAGCTACTAAAGATCCGCTTGAAAGACTTCGTATCCGGTGGAAGGCTACTAAGGATCCAGCTGAGAGAAAGGCTCTTGAGGTAGAGGCGAAGCAGCTGGAAGAAGGAAAGGTATTAGACCCAGAGGAGGGGTACGGAGTGCAGCCTTCAGATGAGGCGATAGCTGCCCAGGAAAAGAAGCAGGGATATAAATTCGTGGGGGGCAAGGCCGATAAGCCTAAGCCTCTGTCTTACAACGAAATATTCGCAAGGGATAATCCTAATGCGGTACTTACAGGGGTGTCTAGGAGCGATGCGGAAAATGCGGCAATGAACGCCGCGCAGCGAGAAACGCTTCTAAGGGCAAGTGATACAAGCTACATGACATGGCTTAATAAACAGCCGGTAGCAAAGAGGGTAGAGCTAAAGTCCCTGAAGCCCGTGCCGAGACATGGAGAAAGGATTATCGACCAATCTCTCATGGATGATATTGCAGAAGCCGAGAAGCGCCTGGGCAAGCATTGGGATGACTTCACTGATGAAGAGATGATGAGTGTGATACATGAGCCGAGACAGGGTCGTGGCTTTGCCCAGGAACGACAAGCAGAGTTCCAGTTCGGAGACAGGATAGATCCTGAGGACATACCTCCAAGGCCTGAGTTCATCCCAGTCAGGCAGCCCGGCAGGGCTTATGACCCATATGAGCATCCTAAGGATGTGCTCCAAAGAGAGCGGGAATGGAAGAAGGCGAACCGAGAAGCGCTTAAGAAGTTCCAAAAAGAAGAGGCTGAGTGGCTGGCTCTCTATGGGAATATAGATGCTCGCGGCTTCGCTATTAAGAACAATCTTCAGTCTGTGAAGGATCCCTATGCCCAGGCTCAAGACCTGGCAGAGGCCCTCTTCAGGGGAGATACAGTTCCTTATTATCTGACTCACCAGCTTAGCACTCTCCAGAAGGTAGTTCTTGGCGCTGAGTCTGGAGGCACGTTCAAGGAGTCTCTACGTCAGTTCTACTTGCAGCTGGACTCAGAGTTCCATAATCCCGCTGTAAGGAATACCTGGGCTAAGTGGAAGATCAGGTCACATAAAATTCTTGATCGCCTTTTCGAGCAGTGGAAAGGAGATGAAAACATCTTAGGACATGTTCCCAAGCTACCTAACTGGAGCATAGCTGAAGAGGTCCAGGTGGCAAGGATGCTATCTAATGTAGATCCCGATCAGTTTATCAGCCCTGTTGGCATGGGTGGTAGGCCCAGGCCTGAGCTGGCAGAGAGCATAGAAGAGTTTGCTGCTGGCACCACCAGGGGTAGATTGCCTGGAGCATTTAAGCCAGAAGTCCCAGTGTCTATAGATGGTGGCGAACTATTTGTACCTGACTTCTCTGATGCTCGTAGGGTGGCATCTCGTATTCTTCAACACCCTGACGGGGTGCCCTTTACTATGGAAGAGATAGATGAACTCGTAACTATTGTTGGTAAGTATGAGTTTGCCCATCACATAGGCAAGAAGCTGGCTGATTGGCATGCGCCTAAAAGGCCAATGAGAATACCTATAGGTGGACTTCAGGCCAAGATGGAAAGGATGTTGAATCCTGAAAATCTTGCAGGCTTTAGTGGTGGCGGCTTGCAATATGGGAAGGGACATATAACTCCCCAGATGATGAAGGAGGCTCAAAGTCCTTGGGGTAGCCCTCACTTGTGGGAGGGTCTTGGCATGGAGCATCCCTTGCCCGCGAGACTACCTGCTCGTGACGAAGAAGCTTGGTGGGCTGCAAGTCATGGGTTCATGTCTGTAAGGGATATGCCATCGTCTCACTTGGTCAGTCCCATGAAGTCGGGAGATGTTGGTCGATGGGATAAGATATTCAGGAAATATAAAGATCAGATCTTAGACTCCGCTGGTATTGAGAAGGGTAAGTATAGACCAGATGAACTTGAATCGCTTTACAAGCGAACAGTTGAAGACTTTATACGCAACAGGCAGCACCATCGCGTTGATCCATTTAGGAGCGAACTCTTTACACCAGGCTCTATTGAGGGTCCAGGCAGTATGTTTGGGAGAAAGCCCTTAAGGCACAAGTCGGGATCCGACTTAAGTGCTCCCGGCCTTAGGACGGGAAGGTATTACGATACATATAAGAAGCTTGTTCAGAATGAAAGATATCGGGAAAGAAACCCGTGGGATGACAAGGACTGGGTAACTGATCAGGACAAGGAGTATCAGCACTATGTACAGAGATATATCGCTCACGTATATAACTGGGATGATGGAGCGGTATCTCAATTCCTTGGTAGAGAAGGTAGCTATGCTTATAAGGCTCCCGGAGATTTGGCTCCTTATGAATATATACCTTCAGGTTCGCGCACAGCAAGGAAGCCCAAGGGTACTGATTACAGGATAACGCATGTTGCCGGGTTCCCTTATGGGTCGGCCTTTGGACTTCAGGGTGGCTTAGGAGCTGGCGCTGGCAAGGGTGGCGGGAAAAGAATATTCCTTCCTATTGGCGCTCTTAATGATCCAGGCCTGTTGAGGTCTGCTGGCTGGGATATAGATCCTGCAAAGATTATGTCGTTAGGAAAGGAAGGCCCTGTTCCTAATTTCACTCATGTCCACAACATCAACCCACAGCTCAGTCATTACCATAATGATGTTGGCGCTCGCGGAAAAGCCGAGATGGAAATGGGCAGGTGGAAATATGTCTGGGATCCTGACTCGCCAAATCCCGCGACCTCTTCAGATCCCAATCCTAAGTCGGGCCGCTTCATTAAAGCTTTCCATTTAGATCCGGCTACCAAGAAACCTACTCGTCTTGCCAGTGGCGAGCTTGCCCGTAAGCCACCTCAGCACCCGCTGGAGAGGGTAGAGCCTATGCCTAAGGCCTTTGGGCCTATAGCCGTAGCTCCGGGCGGTCACGTTCCTGGAATCGCAGCTGGCGGTACAGGTATAGCAAGAGCAGAAGACCTTGCCATGCTTGATCAATGGCTACAGAAATATTTAGCTCAGCTACCTCATGGTCAATACAAGAGAGGTATGCCTTCCTTTGCAGAGTATCTCCAGCGAGAGATATGGAATCACAGGCTCTTCCCTGAACTGTCAGCTAATTTCAAGTGGGTCCACAATAGGCACAGGAACATGCTTCCTCCCGACTTCATGGGTAAACAGGGGAGAGTGCCAAGGAAGTTAAGCCCTGAACAGATCGAAAGACTAAAGGCCCAGGAGTTCTCCGAAAGGCCAGGCACGCCGGTACCTTATAGTATCTCCGAGGAGACGGGGAGACTGACATCTCCTAAGTCCCAGATAGTTACTGGTGAAGCTGGAGACATTGGTGGAGGGGAAGCAACCTTCATGGGAGCTACTGAGTCACCCATTGATGTCAGTAGGAACATAGAGATGGGCACGAATGTGCCCAGGATGGAGATCAGCAAAGCTTTCTCTGGGACAGATGACGTCTTCAATAAGACTCTTTCCCAGGCAAAGAGAGAGCAGCTAGAAAGAGCTTCGGGTGGCGTGATACCAGATAAGGGGCCGATGGAGATGGGCTCCCCTGCTCAACTGGAAGCCACTGCCAGTCTTATGCTTAGCAGAAAAGACAATATGGACAGGCTGGTTGAAGAACTGAACGCCGTATTGTCAGGAGAAAAGAAGGTATTCCATAGCAAGGACTTGATCTTATCTAAAGGTAGCAGTGATGCCCTTGAAGAAGTTGTACGCATAGGCAAGGAGACAATAGAGAGGGGCGCTGGCCCAGCAGATCCAGACACCAAGTTAAAGATCAGGGCCATCCTTGGGTTGATCGAGGAGTCTGGTGGCGATGTTACAAGGAAGGGCAGGACTCTTGAGTGGGGCATGCCGGAAGAAGCTACTCATGAATGGGAGGAGCTGTTCCAGTCTGACCTTATTCCGGCTAGTGAGCTGGATGCATGGGCCGATGAGGTGATGGTGAGTATTGGCGGTGGCAAGGGCAGGCGTGGCATTAAAGTCAAGCGCCAGAGTGACGAGATGATAGAGGAATACAATAGGAGAGCAGACGAGAGAGGCCCTGCTGGTGGACCAGATGATGACATTGAAGACTTCCTTGAAACAGATGCACAAGGCAGAACGCTGTTCTATAGAGAGCTGATAGAAGATGCCAGTGAGCGTCAGCGTATGGGGCATGAATCAAATAGAAGTAGGTTTGAGGAGAAGTCAGAATTCGTAAGGGGGGAGCGTCCGAACCATGATCGCATTCTGCAGAGTGGAATGATTGATGAGGTTGGTCAAAATAATCCATACCTTATTGATGTTGGCGGTGAGGGTGGTCGGTGGATTAGGCGGCAAGAGCCGCTGGCTGTGGACGAGAAGCAGATCGGAACCTTTAAGGCAGGTGGGTTAGGTGAAATGCCTACTCAGTATAAAGAAGCTATACCTTCTCATATTAAGCAGGGCATAGGTAAATCCGCAGGTCAGCCAAGTCATTTACCTTTAGATGCGGAAGAGGAATATCTCATAGGTCTTGCCCGTAAACTGGATGGTGCAGGTGAGGGGCCAATGAAACATAAGTGGCAAGCAGAACTCGAAACAAGATTGCAGCATCTGCATGAGCCTGAAAGCCGCCTACATAATGCTCGTGATTCAGTTGGCAGCCGTGGAGCGACTACCCAGTATGAGATGCGTACTTGGCCTTCCGATGAAGAGTTCAGGCATCTCCACCAGAGTGCCGACATGAGATCGTTCTCTCAGCTGGTAGATGAAGTTGACAAGATGCGGAATCAAACAAACCGCAAGCCATGGTACAAGATAGGGGATGACCCGGCTGCAGTGGGGCGTGGAGGCACAGAGCTGGATCGAGTCCTTGGCGATGTAATGTTTGGTAATGACATACAACCCTTTATGACTAAGGGTATCCATGGGCTGCAGGGACTTGAAGGAGATGCGGCAACTGCCGCTAAACAAGGTTGGTGGCATGAGGATGTCAGCACTGTACCGCTATCTAAATTCTTATCTGAATCAGACCTTAATTCCTTTATGCACCCTGAGACTCGCCAGCTTGTTCAGGTTTCTGACAACCTTGTAGAGATGAAGCAGATCCTTAAGCATTACGGCCTTGATAAGTATGGTATCCCCACTGAGATATATAACGATATTATGAGGGCTTCGGAGAATGTAATGAATAGGCCCAGGGTAAATAACTTCTTTAAGAAGTGGGGGCAGATGAATGCCCTTGTGAAGGGAGCCTTGACCCAGCTTTATCCGGCTTTCTACTTCAGGAATATATTCTCAGACTTTATGCTCTCGTTTATGTCTAACGGGTTTGATGCAGCTGTCTTTGGAGATGCTGCGAATATCGCCTTTGGCCGGGATGCTCCTCTTAAAAGTATTAATCAGATAATCTTAAGAAAGGGTGTCGGGAAAGGTGGAGCTACTACTGTTGATGTAGAGAAGCTGCTTCAGTCATCAAAGGTATTCCAGGGTACTAAGTATGCTCAGTTCGTAGAGGACTTAGCAGGCTCCAGTTATGACAGTGAATTCAATCAGCTGGTTAAGAAATTAGTAAGCGGCAAGACTGCATCACAATCTGAGCAGGCTGCTGCAAAATCTGGCAAGATACTTCCAGGCAATAAGGAGAGTATCTTTAATAAGCTGGCCGTCTTTAAGTGGCTGTTCGAGAGTTCTGTTCCTAAGAAGTTTACCAAGATTGTCAAGAAGTGGCCCCTCAGGCGGATAAGCCAAGTAGGTGAAAGGTTCACCAGGGCATCCCACTTCCTTGCACGCATGAGGGCAGGGGATGACGCGATGAGCGCCATTACCCATACCAGGACTCACCTCCTAGACTATAGTGACCTTACGGCATTTGAAAAGCAGTACATGCAGAACACTATCTTGTTCTATTCATGGAGCCGCAAGATTATCCCGAGGCTCTATGAGAACTTCTTTGCCAACCCAGGTAAGACAGCAATGATCTTAAGGGGCACAGTTAATCCAAGTATCGAAAGGGATGATATCCTTCCCGAGTGGATCAGGAGATCTGCAGCTATACCTGTTGGGGATGAGGGTTATGTCTATGGCCTTGGCTCTCCATTTGAGGAGCTTAATAAGTTTGATTGGACAAGCCCTACTGAGTCTGCGCCTAAGAATATGGATCAGTTGCTTGCTGCTGCTGGTCGGATCTTGAAGAAGGGCGTAGTCCAGACTAACCCAATTATCAAGGGAGCTGTGGAGCTGGCTACTGGGCAGGATCTGTTTAAAGGACAGGCGTGGCAAGGCATGGACAGGCTTGGGCCTGAGTGGTGGATACTACAGAAGCTTGGCTTCCCTGTCGAAGAGCAGGTTCTACCTGGCGGTACTGTCAGGCATAGGATGCCAGCTGGCTATAACTTCTTGTCGAGAACTGCGCCCATCGGTAGGCTGGTCAAGGAGGCTGGTACAGTATCAGATGTAGTTTCTGGCATGTTTGGTACTGGAGATATAGATCCCAACAGGAGTGGCTGGGAAAGTCTTGTTAAGTTCGGTACTGGTTTCAAGTATGCGCCTAAGGGTGAGAGAGAGGAGCTGTGGGCCAAGGAGCAGTATCTGCAAAAACTGCTTGAAGGATTTGAGCATCAGGGCCTTGCCGGAGAGATACCTATCTACTTCCCCATTGGAGGTGGTAAAGATATACCAGATATCAAGTTCATGATTGACCTCCTCAAGAAGATCGGTAGAGAGAAGAAGCTGCTCTCTGAACAACGTGCTGGAATGATGTACGATTAAGACCTGCGGCTCATCAATCGGACGATTGTATCAGCTCTATCAATCCTGTTTATCCCTAAGGAAGTCAGGTCGTTCACTGGGACATCTGTTCTGGCAGTGTCCGTTCTTGTGAAGACTGCGCTCTCTTCATCAGCTATATCTACGCTTAGATCGTAGAAGCTGTGTATTGCGGCTGTTGGCATTCCCAGCCGAGATAATCTTGTTACCGGAAAATTCATAAAATAATGAAGTTACTATCATTAGGTGGTGCAGTGGTGAATGCATCGCAGGTGAATAATTTTGTAGCTCCAGTGTAATCCAGTATCGTCCTGACTTGCCCAGTCAATGATCCACTGGTGAACACTATAATTCTCCCTTTGTAGAAATCATTAACACTGGAGAGGGCACCAGTATCAGAAGCGAAGGTTGTAGTTGTGGGGGTAGGGCTGTTATGACTTGTCCCTACTATCATTGACAGGGCACTCAGCTCCATGTTGTCGGCAGCTGTAGAGCTGCCGCTTACTTGTGTGACATTACAATCTACTGGCTCTGCGAGTGCTGCTGTATCAACTAGTATGTTATCTACGATACCGTCAATGACATCTATTTTACTGCTCAGGGTGGTCCCTGTATCTGTGAGGATAGAGTCTACAATGCCATCAATAACATCTATCTTGTCGTTTAAGGTGGCACCTGTGTCTACAAGAATAGCATCTACCGCTGTCTTGATAGCCGCCACCTCTGTGTCCACGAAGTTATCAATGGCGTCCAGCTTGGTGGCATTACTGGCTACAACTGTGGCGTTGCTGGCTACGATAGTTTCTATCGCGGTGTGGTTAGCTTGTAGCGTGGTGGATGTGTCTTCAAGGATAGCTGCCACTTCTGTATCTAAGAAGTTGTCAATGGTATCGAGCTTGCCGTCTAGAGTGGTTCCTGTATCTACAAGGATAGAGTCTACAATGCCATCAATGGTGTCCAGCTTGTTGTTCAGGGTGGTCCCTGTGTCTACTAAGATCGCTGCAACCTCTGTATCTATGAAGTCATCAATAGCGTCTATCTTGCTCTCAAAGCCAGAAGTGGGAGCATACGATGGAGTGTTTGAATAGTCTGTGTAGATAGTCATAGGCAGGCTTCTATAGCCAGCCGCATCTAAGAGATTGGCAACCATGATGTCCCCATTTACAGCGTCTGCCGTTAAGGCTACCTTGTAAACTCCGGGCATGTTGGTACCATCCAGCTCTGTCACCGTGGAATAGCCGTTGGTGGGCGTTCCCCCATCAATGGAAACATAGCAGGATGGACTCCTGCTTGTTCGTGGTTCAAAACCTGAGTAATAGGTTCTGCTGTCCCCCAGATACAGGTAGATTGTCGTCGCTACATTTTTCTTCCGGTAGATACTATGCATTTTAATTCCGCAGGGGATTCCCTGTTCTCTTGTGTGTATTGCCCAGGTGATAGTAAATTATTTTTTACGTCCATTCTTAGCTATAACTGCAGCGGTGCCTCCAGTTAATGCAGCTACTAATGCTATAGCTACATTGGCAATACTAAGAATTCCCGGTTCAGTCACAACAGCTGCAATCGCTTCATTACCACCAGAGGCAGTAAAGGATTCAACAGAACTTGCGAGAAATAAGTGAGCATTATCACTTATAGCCTCCATTGCAGAACAACCGCTTAATGCGACAACTGGCATGATTAATAATGTTTTCATGAGGTTATACTAACTGATATTTTCATAAAAAAAAGGGGAACCATGAGGTGAGCGAGACACCTATGATTCCCCTAAACGAAAGGAATTTACCAAGGAGGATTTTCTGTCTCCCCCTCTATTTGAGACTCTTCTTGAGGCTCTTCAAAGCCTTCTTTTAGTTTCTCTGTAGATTTTATTGCTTCACAGAACTCTGGTAGGTTTTGAAGTAATAGTCTCGCGTGAAAAGGCATCATAGAGATAGTTGGTCTGTCTGACCAACCTCCATCCCTATTCGTTACCCACATTTCAATAAGCTGATAGTCCCTTCCAGCCTTAGATACTTTACTTTCAGGTTGGAACCTAACCTCAATTTTTGGCATTAGTTACTTTCTCCAATACTTCTTTATCATGCTGAAATGCTAATCTTGCATCCATTTTGCGATTCCATTCCTCCATCACTTCTTGTGGAACCTGATCCATATTTTCATATCCATCCTTCGCTAACCTGGCATCTATCTGCTCACTGCTTAAACTTAAATCTTTGCAGAGCATGATAAAGTCTTGCATGGTTTCTGGTTGAACTGGGGTTCCGACATTCATTTCTGGCATGGTGGGTGGTGTTAGATTTACCACCTTAGCTGCTTTTTGTTTGAGAAGGGCTGCGTTGACTGATTCTTGGTCTGCTTGAATTGCCTCAAGATCCTTCTCTCCTGATTCGAGTCCGAAGTATTTGAGAAGTGCTGTTTTGAGTCCGTAGCTGGTTATGGCACCCATGCTGGTGCCATCTCTGAGCTTGTCTCCACAGTAGAGAGTAACTGTTTCATAGTGGGTACCATGATTCGCATCAAAGTCTGTACCTCCCCAATGAAACTCAACGCACATTTTCATAATAGCAAAGCCATTATCCATTAAGAGATCATTGCATGTGAATTTGTACGTCATGCCTGCTTCGTGCATGGCTGGTACTACTGCCGCAGTAACGGCTGTGTGCGAAGTGTAGCTGTACTGTCTATGAGATTGTTTCGCGTCATGGAATATTTTTCCCACTTTATCCCTGACATCTATCTTCGCTTTCTGTATACTATTGATAGTATTTTCTGTTTCTTTCTTTTTAGCCATTGTTCTATTTCCCGGAGGTATTATGAATAAAGTTGGTAGACCTAAATCTGTTATTGAGAAAATTCAGATTACGTTTCAATTGCCTGTGACCCTTCAAAGGAAGCTCCTTTCGTATTGTGAAGAGAATGGGACTACCCAGACTTGGGTAATTGCTAAAGCATTAGACGTTTACTTGAAAGATAAATCAAATGGATAATCTGGCTTATAAAGAAGAGATCCCCCACACAAGGGAGGGGGATCTCTTCAAAAAATCTATACCTATAATGACACTCAAGGAACTGGAAGCTAAGCCTAAAACTCAATGGTTGATTGATGGGTTGATTCCTGACAATGCCTTAACTTGTATTTACGGTCCTCCAGGTAGTGGGAAAAGCTTTCTTGCACTGGACATGGCCCTCAGGCTCTCTCATGGTGAATCTTTTGAGGAATTGGATACTACACTCGGGACTGCTATTTATCTCGCAGGAGAGGGCATCTCAGGCCTCTCAGGGAGAGTGACAGCATGGCTGGACTATAATAGTAAGTCAGAGGGTAATTTTCTGGTGATTGATCGTCCTGTTGATATTTCTCGTAACTTCGAATTGCTTCTTGAGTCCATACAGGAACATGATCTAAACCCTGATCTCTTGATTATAGATACATTAGCAAGGTGCTTTGGTGCTAATGACGAGAACTCTACTTGTGACATGCAGAAGTTTATCTTGGGGATAGATACTCTTCGTGTTGAATTAGGATGCACTGTTCTTGTAGTGCATCATTCCTCCAGATCTGAACGCTTAAGCTTAAGGGGGAACTCAGCATTTGAGGGAGTATTAGATACAATCATTAAAGTTGTAGCTCAAGATCCCCGGCCTAATGAGAATCGTCGTACTTCAGCCAAGATAGTGAAGCAAAAGGATGGTGCTGCTGGTAAAACTTTTTGGTATGAGCTAGAGCCTCATCTTGACAGTGCTATACTTCGTGGCTTGCCACCTACTCTTGTGGAAGGTGAAAGTAAAGGTTCCCAGATAGGATTACTGGTTACTCTTAGAAATATGATCCACAGTAATGATCAATGGGTCAGTGCTGCTGAGTGGAGAAAGGCATATCCAATTCTGGGGCCTGATTTTTCTACTACAGTTGCTAAGCTTGTAGCTTTGCAGCACATTGAATATAAAAGAACTGGAAATAGTGATACCTATAGACCATGCAATTAACTAAAGCTCAACAAGCTAAACTGGATCATAGAAGAGCGTTCAAGAAGATGTTTATTACTTACCAGAAAGATCCTTCTTACTGGTTTGACATGATAGTCAAGAATTGGAATAAAGAAGCCGTAAGGGTTGAGGCGCGAAAGTACCTTAAAGCTTTAGGCTGGGAAGTGAGGAAAGTTGGGAAAGAAAAGTCGTGATAAAGGTAATCGTGTAGAACGTCAATTTGTACATAGGCTCAATGATGTAGATATTTCTGCTTGCCGGGTACCTCTATCAGGTGCAGCAGGTGGAGATTTCTCTGGCGATATTGTCGTGGAGGGCCAAAAAAGAAAGTTCATTGCGGAAGTCAAGTCACGTAGGAATGGATGTGGGTTCGCCACTATAGAGAAGTGGCTAGCTGACAATGACTTACTCTTTTTGAAGAGCGACCGCAATGAACCTATTGTTGCTATGTCCTGGGACGTATTCTTAGAAATTTTTACGAATTCCTGATTCCCGTAGCTTTAGATGACTCTTTTGCATATTGCTTAAGTACAGCCTTTAGGAGTGCCAACCTGTGAGATCCATCAAGTTGCCCAAATAACCATAAGAGTCCACGCCTGTTGAGAAGATCTAACTTCTCTTCCATATAACCTTCAGACATATTCAGGCCATATATAGCCTCAAGTATAATATCTTTATGCTGATTGTAGTCATACAGCATGAATGCATGAATAACTGCTACAGATTTTCTTATGTCAAAGCCTTCAATATCCATATCGTTTCCTTATAAAAAGTGGAGAGAGTCATAACTAATGCTTCCGAGCGATCAGGAGCCAAACTGTTCTCGTCCGCAAACCTTTAACTGCATCGCCTTGCCATGCAAGCTTTTCACGAGGGATAGCAAGATCGTGGCAAAGATCAAGCCTTCCCAAAATACTTTACTCGACTAACAGGTTTGGTCATTTGGGCCATTTCTGCTTACCGCAGCGGTATGACCCTCTCCTCATTCTTTATGCCATTTAAGAGCTGCTTCGCTAAGTAGTCCTTCAAATGATTCTAAATGGCTTATATATTCTGTTTGATCTTCATCTTCATCACTACCTGGGAGGTCATTTATTTCAGGAAATGCCCACTCTAGTAATTCATGAACATTGGCGTTATTAGTAATGTCCTCCAACATATCGAGAAATGCTGGTCCACATAGCATTACTATGTCTAATAACGCCTCTTGTTTTTGTACTGAATCTAATTTCATTATAATAAAATGGGGAGGATGGTTGATCCCTTGCTATTTGGGTATCATTATCCATGCATGGTGAGGCTCCCGAAGGTACACCTTTATCCATCCTCCCCTCTCCTCACTTAGCTGTCTGTATCAGAATGATTGCATTCACATGAGAACATGTGGCCGTAGTCTACTCCTAAGACTTGGCGACAATGATCATCATCTCTCTCTATGTGTTCTACAATATCCCTGTATGTGATTACAGACATACCAAGCTTTTTGTTATCTGAGGTTCTGAATATTTCGAAAGTGAAAACTCCGTTAACCCAAGATACTGTGACGTTTACTGGCATTCCTCTCCACCAGTATTCACCTGAATCAAGTAACTTACCTCCCGGTCCTTCAATAGTTAATTCATCTATTGACATTTCTCTTGGTAAGAATCCTTCTTTCTTGTCATTAAATATGTCTAAAGTTTTTTTAATGACTTCTTTTTGAGCTGGAGCAAGTTCAGGTGCTGTATAGCGTGCATCACTCCAACGACCATCAGTTCCCATTACTCCATGCTCGTTCATTGAGGCTTCTTCTGCAAGCATTGCCTCACCTGTGTTGGTCACAGGATCACCTGGCTTCCAAGTTATTTCTTCAGTGACAGAATAACCTGCCTTGCTCATTTCATTGATGTCTTCACATTTAACTTTCAATGTTTCAGCTAATACGACAATCTTTGCTGCATTATTGAGAAGTGCATTATGGCCTTCATCAACTTCTGCACCTTCAAGATCAATCCTGCAATCAGCAAGAGTTTTTAAGGCTGCATCGATAGCTTTACTTACTTCTGACATAAAATACTCCTTATAGGTAAAAAAATGGAGAGCGTTAGCGCTTGGATCTGGAAGAGAGTGGCAACAAGTGTAGCTATAGAGGGAAAGGGTCCGTTGGCCCATCTTAGCTACCAATAGAAGGAGGGTGCCACTTTACTAACGCTCTCCGAAAAGAGGACTAATCATTAAGCCAATCAGCTACTTTCAATAACCATGCCTTGGCTTGTTTGACAATTGCTGGATTGGAATTGTCAAGAAGCGGTACTAATCTCTGTATCGCTTTCTTCGGGTTGATCAGGAGCTTCTGTATGTCCGGTATCTCTCTCCTCTGTGAGGCTATGATCATCTTCCTCACTTTGTTCGCCGTCCAATGACTCACTCCCAGAATCTTCGCGTGACTCGTCACGTTCAGATTCCCCTGAGCTATCAGATCCTCCACTATCAGCCTCATTTTCTTCCAATCGGCTGGCTTGTACCTTCTGATCTTTTTCTTGCTCTTCACTTTCTTTTGAGCTTCCTCTTCCATCAAGTTCGTTGCTTTCTGTAATTGCTGATTCCAGTTCTCCTGCATTAGATCCATCCTCTCTTGTTTTAAGTTCTGCTTCGATCTCACTTAACCGCATTCTGGTTACTTCAATCTCAGCTTTTATGTCTCTTTGATTTTCAAGAACTGATGAGTTATCTGGAAAATCTTCCTGTCTTTTGCCGAAGTCAGTAAGTATCTCAAGCCATCCCTTACATGCATCTTGCTCAAGAATTAGATTATCTTCACTTGTATTCTCTGAATACCACCATAGATCTCCGTTAGCGTCATACACGCCAACTCTAAACCCTCCACCGTCTTGCTCGACAGGATAGCTTATTACTACGAATCCCCATCGTTTCTTCCATATGAGTCTCATGGTAAATGATTCAATATCCCTTCTGTTAACTCTTGTGCCTGGAATCCTCTACCCATTTTTGCAGAGGCATTATTTAATGTTTCAGATAAATCTAAATCATTTGCAATTGTATACAGTAAATCTAAGGCATGAACTCCCTCAATTGATTGGACTGGATATCCCTCTTTAAATATGGTTAATTTAGGATGCGAATAATCTGATTTATGACTTTTAACTAATGGCTCAACAACAGTTGTTATTTCTGATGCGTGTAAATATTTCTCAAAGAAGTTCTTAGAAAGAATGGACCATCCATCTCCTCCTACTCCTTTGACAAGTTGAGCTGTGGCATCAGGGTTGATGTCTGCCCAGCTCATTCTATACTTGCACCCCATTTTCTGCCTTGCGATTTTCTTGAGCCTTTGCTGCAATTTTCTCGTAGCTTGACAAGGTAAGATCAAGTCCAAGAATGTCTTGGCATATATACCTATACCTTCTGGCATCTCTTACTTGATCAGCCCTCTGATCAGCATCTACAGGATTAAAAAAACTTATAAGCACTTTCCTTACTTTATTGCTGATATCTGTATTGTCATTAAGGTTAAACTTATCGAGCTGTTCTTTTATTTCTTGGTCCATACATTCCTTTAGATCTTCAAGACATGATTCTTTCATGTTGTCCATGTCTGGCATGTGGTCCTCAACATAAGTTTCTGCATGAGTGCTCATATGTTCACAGATCATTTCTTCAACTTGATCACCATTTATAGAGTATTGCTCCACTTCTTCTTGGATATCAAGGTCGCAACGCTTCACTAAGTCATATTCTTCAATGACACTCTGAGTACGTTCACAGAACTCATTGTTTAAGCCTTCTGTAATATGTTCCGCAAGATTCTCACCCATCCACTTTCTTACAGCTGTTTCTGCTTCTTCTGGGAAGGTGGTGTCTCGAAGTGCTTCTTTAAGCTTCTCGTTAGTGAGATTTTCTGCGTATTTCTCTGATCTGGATTGAATCTCTTCCTTGAGTTCTTGTTCCTGCTGCTCTGTTATTCCCAGTGTTGGGTTAAGAAGGCATAGCCTCTTGAGCGCTTCAGTTATAGTTTCTCCTGCATCAATTGCATCACGTTCAGTTAAAGCCATTAGATCTCCTCAATCTCAAATCCATCAGGACAATTACAATTTTTTTCAGAATCACCACAATTTATGCAATGACAATAAGGACATACACAGTAGCCCTCTTCTCTAAACTTCTCCCAGTCTTCTCCACATATCTCGCAATTATCGCATTCACATGCTCCTTTCAATTCACTACATTGTTTGCATATTAGTCCTCCTGGGAAGCAATCAGAGCAATATGGATCACCACATGGACCATTGTAGTTGGCATGTCCATTACATAGCTTGTTGGTATATGACCAACGTTCATCACTCTTTAGAACCATCAAGAGGCCTCCATACTGTCTCTTCTTTGTAGTTAAGAACGTACCTGGCTGCCTCTTGAGCTTGTCTTGCTACTTGGAATATATATTTAGGGTCTTGTTTTATTTGTGCTGTCCAGTGCTTGAGATACTTGGCATGTCTTTCATCTAAGTCACTACTAATTTGATAGTATTGACACAAATATGAGGAAGATAGCTCTGCTATAAGTTCCTCTTTGGCATACTCTTCCTTGTTCATGGAAGGTATTGTCCTGTGTAGCCTGTCAGGTTGCATAGTGGCATGAGATAGCTCATGAAAGAGAGTAGAGGCATATGATTCACCTGTTATGAATTGCCCTTTAGGGGGCATTTCTACTCTGTCATATCTTGGAATAAAGCATGGCTCACCTTCTGCCATAGTTACTCCATCTTCGACCATATGTTCGAGGCATGCCTCAGCTCCACCTATACATGGACCTTCATCTTCTACTTCAGGAGCATGATTGGGCATTCTGTCAAATTTGATCTGATTCTTGTTCCATACGGGGAAATATCGCATGAACATGAATCTTTTAGTCTTATTTATGTCCTGGTCATCTTTCTTCTCTACATTCTTCCAGTAGATTACGAAACATGGTGACTTCTCACCCCTCATGACATTGCCATTAGCTTTATTAGCTGACTTGAAAGTGAACCAGTCATTGCTGGTGAAGCCTCTTCTCCATGCAACAGACTGTAATAACCATACGTTAATACCGTTATAAAGCCTGCCGCTATATCCATTACGTGGCAGCCATGAACCAGTCCATTCTTTCCTCCACGGCACTCCATCATCAGATTCCATGGCTTCTATCATGGTCTCTGCTACTGTGTCATATATCTTTTGCTGTATTGACATTAGTCCTCCTCTTTAACACTGGAGAGAGCACCAGTATCAGAAGGTGGTTGTTCCTTCTGAACAACGTTACATATTTCTTCTAAAGTCTCTGCATCAATGTAATAAGGTATCTTGATTGATGGATTCTCTGCATGACTCCAATTGAATATTAGAGCTATCTGTCTGAATGTTACGCCATCATCATGTGGCACAGCATCTACCACATGTACGTCTTGTCCATGTTGCTTACTTAGTTCTTTGTTGAGTGAAAACTGTAAATGGCAATTCTTAATCTCTTGACCGTACATGTCAGCTCCTCTTTAAATGATAAAAAACTCCCCCCCGCCGCAGGGAACGGGGGAGAGTTTTCTTGATAGGCCTTATTCACTATTCTTTTGTGGCTTACCTTCCATTGTGTCTGGATCACAATTTAGAAAGAGCCATGAGTTTTCACTAGTTACGTGCTCACCTCCATCATATGGAGTGTCTTCATAGAGGTCATCACCTGGCTTGTATTGCTTCTCACTTGCTGGGTCATCATCTTTATCTCTAGTGGTTCTGACCATACACGGTTCTCTCGCTCCTTCATATATCATGTCTTGGAGGACTACATATCCTGGATCTCCACCCCATTTAGTGATTCCTCCAGCTACCATTATCATGTGATCAATGCATACCCTGATCAAAGGGTCTTGACTTAAGATCTCTTTAAGTCTCCATT
>CESY01025733.1_pt1 | contig 25583 bp, 33 predicted proteins | sample 531201 | NCBI WGS metagenome assembly CESY01 (sample SAMEA2622048, study PRJEB7988) | marine metagenome | biome: marine biome (ENVO:00000447); feature: mesopelagic zone (ENVO:00000213); material: "saline water (ENVO:00002010), including plankton (ENVO:xxxxxxxx)" | depth 488 m | reverse complement strand
TTTTAAATCGGCATTTAGAGAGTGTGTAAAATTAAGTAGTAAAGTAATTGATAGAGGTGATGATAAAGAAACAGATAGTAGATTAGATGTTTGGTGTACCGTTGGAAAAGATAAACTGTTTGGGTCATATGCAATTAAAGGAGCGTTAGCAGGAAAAGAATACGGGTCTGAAAGTAAAGATTTACCAAGTAAATTAAAATTAATTAATAATTTTACGTGGTTAAAAGAATATTACAAATATAAAATGAAGGATAGTGTTTGTGGATTATCAAAATAATATACCGTTTAACAATATTGTTAAATTGGGACAAAGAACAATGTTGGAACAAAATGTGTTCTCTGTTAGCTGGATTCTTGGAAGATTTTGTAATTATGATTGTAGCTATTGTTGGCCATATGCTAAAAGTAAAGTTTTAGATCATAGACCACTAGAACAATATCAAAATACTATAAAAGAAATTAAAAAACAAGCAGGAGAATATGGATTTAGTAAATTTCATTTTAGTTTTAGTGGAGGAGAACCTACAACATATAAAGGTTTAATAGAATTATTAGATTATTATGCTGATCCTATAAGTGAATATCTTAGTGTGCATATGACTAGTAATTGTAGTCCAGGTTTAAAATGGTGGGATCGATGGTTAGAAACAACTTATCCATTGGATCGTAGAAGTATTACAGCAAGTTACCATGCAGAATTTTCTAATGAGGAAGAATTTGGTGATAAACTTAAATTTTTACAAGAACATGGAATACTTATAACAATAAATCAAGTTATGGTTCCAGAACGTTGGGATGAGTATTATAATAGATGTAAAAGATTTAGAGACAAAGGATTAAATGTAACTCTTAAACCTCAAAGTGATCCTACAGCAAGTTTTATTGTACAAGGATATACAGAAGAACAAGCTAATATACTACAAAATGAAATGACCCAGGAAGTAAAACAATTATTATTGTATGATGCAGTAGGAAAAGAATATGAATTAGATCAAGCTGAAAGACTTAATGCATTTGGATTTAATAAATTTAAAGGATGGAGTTGTAGTGCAGGATATCAAAGTTGTATAATAAGAGAACCGGGAGGAGAAATTAAAAGAGGGTATAGTTGTCATGATGAACCATTAGGAACTATAGAAGGTGGATTTAAATTGTTTAAGAGACCGAGAAATTGTATAACACCAACGTGTGTAAGTTCAGCAGATTCTAAAATACCAAAGGAAAAAAATGTATAATTATTCAGAAATAAAAGATGTGCATTTAGAAATTACTAGCAAATGTCAAGCTAGATGTCCTATGTGTCCTAGAAGAATAGGTGGAGGTCCTCTAAATCCATTAATACATCTTGTGGAAATTAATTTAGATACATTTAAAAAATGGTTTCCAACAGAATTTTTGATTCAATTAGAAAGTTTATTCATGTGTGGTAATTTAGGAGATCCTATAATTGCTCAAGATACATTAGAAATTTATCAATATATTAAAAGTATTAATCCAAAAATTAGATTAGCTATGCATACAAATGGTAGTGCTAGAGATATAAATTGGTGGGAAGGATTGGCTAAAGAAAATGTAAAAACAACTTTTGGTATAGATGGTTTGGCAGACACTCATCATCTATATCGTGTTTCTACTGACTGGAAAAAAATAATTACAAATGCAAAAGCATTTATTAAAGCAGGGGGTTATGCAAAATGGCATATGTTAGTTTTTAAACATAATGAACATCAAGTAGAACAATGCCATACAATGAGTAAGGAATTGGGCTTTAAATCTTTTAGTTATAAACATACATCAAGATTTAAAAGTGATAAATTTCACGCTATAGATGAAACAGGAAAGACAACGCATATATTGGAGCCAAGTAAAAAAAGTTTTGAAATGATAGCTAAAATGCAAGAAGCAAAAATAACTTCTTGCGTCATAGATTGTAAAGCTAAAAAATATAGTCAAATATATATTTCAGCAGATGGTACTGTTAGTCCTTGTTGTTGGTTAGATTTGCAATGGACATTGCCTACACAAGACTCAAGGGTAGATTATATGGATCAAATAGGAGAATTTACTAATTTGCATAACAAATCTTTAAAAGAAATATTTGATTCGCAATTTTTTAGAAAAATAGAAGATACTTGGACAGATAAACCTTTAATGGAATGTTCAAAACAATGTGGAAAATTTGATAGATTAGGAGAACAATTTGAAACTCAATATTAAAGACATATTATACTGGATGGATACTATAAGAGGATCCGAAGATAGAGATAAAACATTAGAAAGTTTTTGGAAGGGACAAGTATTAAGTAAGGTTTGGTTATGTGAAAGACTTAAAGAAGTTCATAAAATGCAAAGAATCATAGATGCTAAAGTTCTTATATGTGGTGGTTGGAATGGTGTAATGGCAACACTATTGTTTAATAGTGAAATATCTGTGAGTAAGATTTTAAGCATTGATATAGACGAAGATTGTAAAAAAATAGCTTATGAAATGAATAAAGAATATGAAATAAAAGGAAGATTTAAAGCAGAAACTTGTGATATGTTAAATTTTAAAAATTATAATGATTATGATATAATCATTAATACAGTGTGTGAACATATGACGCAAGAAGATTTTAATAAATGGATAACATTATTACCTAAAAACAAAACAATAATATGTCAAAGTAATAACTTTTCTGAAGGGAAAGGTCATATAAATTGTAAAAATAGTTTGACAGAATTTGCAGAATCCACAGACTTAGAAGAAATTCTTCCACCTGTAGAATTGAAGACACAAAAATATACAAGATATATGATTATAGGATGTAATTCTCCTAATAGTCAAATGGTCAAGACGACTATAGACGATGGTAATATTAGAAATACAGATCCAAAAGCTCTACCGAAGAAAGGTGGTTTTCTTTAATGGCATATAAATTTGACGCTATGAATAGAACGTCCGATGTTGTGTTTATTTGTATAGACAATATGTACAAAATACAAAGAGCGTGGACTAAAGAATTAATTAAAAATATTGCTGATTATCAAATACAGAATATTAATAGTAATGGGTATGACTTGTTAACAGCAATAACAGAAGAAAATGGTTTAAAACAAAGTGAAAAAGATTATACTCATGCAGTAGTTTATACAGCAGATACAGAATTTGAAGGAAGTCAATTTTTTGAACAACTCGAAGAATTAATTAAAACAGATTTTTTTATAGCAGGACATATATTAGATAGAAAAAGAAGTTATTACGAACTTCATGATCAATGTTATATTATTAATTTAAAAAAATGGGCCGAATATGAATATCCAGAAATAGGTGCTGAAAAAGAAAAAGAAAAACATTTAAAAGCAATACCTATTAGAAGTGAAGAAAATTATCATGATAACCATACACCTATTTGGATTAAACCTGGTAATGAAATGACAGAGTATGAAGATAAATGTCATGGTTGGAATATAATTAGTATTGCTTTAGATAATGATGAGGATATAGTTATATTTGATCAAAAATTTAGAGATGGTAAAAAATGTTATTATGCTGAATACGATTCAGACTTTCAAGAAAATAGTGAAAAAATATATCAAAAATATAATTTTGCCGCGAATAGACTTTATTATCCTACTAACACAGAAAAACTTCAAAAAGTTAAAATAAAAGGACCTATTACACAATTAATTGTTCCTGCAAGTGGATTTAATTGGTTATTATATTTAGACAAATATGGATATGATGAAAATACAGAAGTTATATTTTATGATTATAATCCTAATGCATTGTGGTATATGAAAGAAACAATTAATGAATTTAAAGGACATGACTATCATAAGTTCTTAAAAGAATTAATCAAAGATGAAGAATTAATTAAAAAAGCACCAGATTGGTTTCAAAGTAAACAAGAAATTGTTACTAGATTTAGTAAAATTTCCAAGTTATGGAATATAAAAGATGAAGTAAAAATAGATTTTGTTCAATGTGATTTATTAAATGAGTTTAATATAAAAGTTAATAATGATGAAAATACAATTTTTAATGTTAGTAATATTTTTGCTTATGAGCCCACAGTAGCTTTTATGACTGTTACACAAAGATTAGAAAAAGAAAATAAACTTTTACGTATATTAAAAGAAAAATATTCCAAAATACAATTAATTGTTTCAGTTCATGCTTGGTCAGGCTTTGTAGATTATAAACAGTACTCAGGTCCTGTAGAAAAATTTGATGAAGTAGACCTTGATTCATTAAAAGCCCCTATGTGGAGATTTGGAGATGACTGGAAAGATTTAGACACTTAAAATCCCATTAAATACTAATATTATGAAAAAGAATAAAAGTTGCACGTTTTGTATGCACCCTTTTACAGGTCTTGCTACTAGAGAAGATGGCGCAATTAAAGTATGTTGCAGAAGCCTTCCTATTGGTAATATTAAAAACGAAACTTTAGAAGAAGCGTGGAATGGTGAAAATATGCGTGAAGTTAGACGTCAAGTATTAAGCGATGAACGTCCTGACGTATGTAAACCGTGTTTTGACCTAGAAGACCAAGGAGTACAAAGTTTAAGACAAAGACATATTGCAGATAATATGCCAGAATCAAGAGTTAATCTTTACCCTGACGCACTTAAAAGTCTTACTACAGATATGACAATGCCTTTTGAATTACCTACTATTGAAATTAAAATTAATAACTTATGTAATTTAAAATGTCGTATGTGCAATCCGTTAGATAGTACGCAATGGAAAGATTGGAATAGTATTGTAGAACATTATAAAAAGGAAGACAATTACCTTGTTAAAGCAGTAGAAGATTTAGGTTTAACAGAAGCTCCATATGTAGGATTATTTGATGATAAAAAAGAATTTTGGGATAGTTTAAGAAAGCTATTACCTCATTTTAAAAGAGTAGAATTTGCTGGCGGAGAACCATTAATGGATCCTATGCATTATAAAATTTTAGATCTTCTTAGTGAAAATGGAAAAAATATAGAAATAAAATATGCAACAAATGGTACAGTATTAGGAATAAAAGGAAGATGGATTAAAGACTATTGGCCTAAATTTAAATCTGTGGCTGTTAATGTTAGTATAGATGGCTTAGACGATGTATATGAATATGTTAGAAGCAATGGAAAATTTCAAGATGTTGTAGATAATATTAGAATAATGAAAACTATTCCTACTGTAAGTAGAATAGTAGGAGCATTTACAGTACAGTCTAATAATATAATGCAAATAGACAAAGTAATAGATTACTTTTTAAACAAGTTAGAAATAGTATTTTATAGTCATAGAGTACAATATCCAAGAGCCTTAAGTGCCCAAGTATTACCTAAAGAATTAAAAGATCAAGTTATATCTAAATTAGAATTAATGAAGGACAAAGTTAAGCAATATAGATTAGTTCAAGAACATCCAATATTAGAAAAAATTACATTACAACAAATTCAGGATAATATTAATTTTCTTAAAGCAAGAGATCTAAACAAGTATTGGAAAGATTGTGTAGATTTTAATCATAGACTAGATAAAACAAGAAATCAAGGTCCGCTTGAAAAAATTATTCCGGAGTTTGCTCCATATGTATAAAGTAGAACATTTATATGAAGAAGTACGGCAAAGTACCAAAATAGAATGGAACATAGGTAAAAGATGTAACTATGATTGCAGTTATTGTCCTGCAGAGATACATGATAATTTTAGTGAACATACAGATATAGAAATCCTTAAAAAAACTGTAGATATTATTTCTAAAATGAACAAACCTAGAATAAGTTTTACAGGAGGTGAGCCTTGTGTACATCCAAAATTTACAGAGCTTTTAGAATACGCAAAACCAAAAGTAACATGGATAAATGTAACGACCAACGGGACCAGAACAGCCGAATATTATCAAAGTATTTTGGACAATTATCTTAACCATATTGTATTCAGTTTGCACTTTGAATACGACTGGAAAAAGGTTTTGGAAACTATTATAAGGGCAGTTAACAGCTCAGTTAATAAGAACGCTCTTGTACACGTAATGATGCTTCCCGGCTTACTAAACGACGTGCATGACGCTTGTAGACGCCTTTTAAATGGTAATATAAAGTATAGTTTACGTCCAATACGTTGGACCAAAAAGCATGATGATTTTGAAGATATGAATCGATATAATGAAGAAGAAAAAAAGTTTTTGAAAATCCAAAACCATAATCCACCGCACAATACTTTAATAGATAAAACCAAAACTTGTAATGTAAATGATATGTTAATTTTAAAAACTAATAAATTTAAAGGATGGCTTTGTAATGCAGGTTTAGAAAGTTTAATGATTAATTGGGACGGTGATGTGCATAGAGCAACTTGTAGAGTAGGAGGTAGTTTAGGTAACATTTATAATGGTACGTTTCAATTTCCTATAGATCCTATTGTATGTACAAGAGAGTGGTGTACTTGCGCCGCGGATATAAATTTAACAAAAATAAAAAATGAAAATACACAAAATAACTTATAAATTTCCTGAATTAAACAATGTTTTACAAATTGAATGGACTCTAGGTAATACGTGCAATTATAATTGTTCTTATTGTTTGCCTGTATTACATGATAATTCGTTTCCTTGGATTAACTTAGAAGCTAGTAAAAAATTTATAGATAAGTTACATGAACATTATACTAAATTAGGTATTACACATTTTATTTGGAAATTTGGAGGAGGTGAACCAACTCTTTATAAAGACTTTTCACAACTATGTGAATATATTAATAAAAATGATAATAATTTAATTATACCTATTACAAATGGTAGTAGAAAAATGGAATGGTGGCAAGACAATTATAAAAATTTTTTTGCAGTACATTTTAGTGTTCATCCAGAATTTTGTAAGGCGGAACACATCAGAGATGTGTGTGACTTTTTGACAGACAATAACATAGACAGTATTTGTCATGTAATGATAAAACCAGATGACTGGTCTAAATGTATGGAAATAATAGACATATTAAAAAATAGTAAAAGAACTGAGTGGGGAATACAAGCTAAACCTTTACATCATGCTTGGCAAACTGACAACGCAACTGAAAGAGATTTATATCCGTATACAGATGAACAAAAACAAATATTTAAACATACGATTAGATCTCAACAAAGAGTTAATGAAAAAGTAGATACTAAATTTGATAGAAGTATGGTTATGATTAAGTCAGATATTTTAGAAGAATTTGATCCTTATTGGGCAGTAGCAAATGATATTGTAGACTGGCGTGGCTATAAATGTAAAGCAGGAATAAACAGAATTTATATTAATTTTGATAAGCGAATGTATTTAGGAGCAGGTTGTAGAGTATTATCTGAAGGATTTACAGGTAAAAAATATGATGAAGAATTTAAATTTCCAACAAATGAAGTTATTTGTAATCAAGAAAGGTGTGTATGTATAGCGGACATTCAAGTGCCAAAAACAAGATAGGTTTCTTCGGAGACAGTTTTATTGCTCATCCTCTTAAAGACAATTGGATGGGTCGAATAGCAGATTTATTAGATGCAGAAATTGTGAATACAGGTATAGGTGGTTCAAGTTATTGGACTGCTATTATACATTTTACAAAAAACTTTCACAAATTTAAAGATTTAGATTATTGTATATTTGCTTGGACCGATCCTTTTAGAACATATCATTCAAAAGGAGATTTAAATCCAGTTAGTGCCTATGACGGTTCTAGTAAAAAACATAAAGCCGCTCAAATGTTTTATGAAGAATTAGTAGAATGGAATAAAGAAAGATTAAATTTTCAGGCTGTTGCTTATTGGTTAGACCATGAATACTTGTCTAAAATGAAAGGAAAAATTTTACACTTATGGAGTTTTGGAGATACTAAAGTTGAACCTTGGAACAAAGCAGAATTAAAAGATATTAATTATTTGTACACTTGGAAACACGGAACAGAAATAAGAAAACCTTTGTATTATATTAGTTGTAGAACAGATCCAAAAAGAGCCTGGTGTGAAGAAAATTTACCATTTTTACAAAATTTAGTTGGCTTCAGAGTTAATCATTTAGGGCCTGAAGGAGATAAACAAGTTTTTAATCTTATAAAAGATGTGATAACTCAGGAAAAGTGGATTTAGCAGATAATTTTCTTATACGATCTAGTTTAGTAACGTATTCTTTAAATCCTGGAAGTAGATGACTATTATCTTTTTCATCCATATGATCCATTACAGCCTCCCAACGTTTCCAGCCATAAGGATTGTGTTTCCAATATTCATCATCTTGTCTGTAGTTTTTCCATAACCATTCTTTAAATTCTGTATAACGTTCACGAACTTCTTGTTTATCCTCTTTAGGTAATATTTGAATACTTAAAAATGTAGGTATGTAAAGCAAGTGCATATTAACTAATCCACCTCCCATTTGTGTACCACCGGGTACAGTTCCTAAATTAAGTTTTTTAAATTTAGATTCTACTTTCCATTTCATAAAGTCTGGCAAGTGTTTTACATTAAAAATTTGTATAGCAGTTGCTAAACTTGTTTGTATATTGTCGGGAGTGTCGTCTAACATACGAAGATTCTTTTCTACGGTATCCCAGTTAGTTGGAAAACGTATATATTCATCTCGTTCATGACAAGCGTCCATGCTAATTGCAAATTTAACTTTTTTAAATTTTTTCCATAATTCAATTAAGTCTTTGTCTACTAGTATTCCATTTGAATTATATCGTAATAAGATTTTATCTTGATATCCTTGTCGTACAATTTCTTCAATAAATGTTTTATGCTCTTTAATCATTAAAGGTTCGCCCCCAGCAAAGTATACTTGTTTTAAATTAGGAATTTGCTTATTCATTTCTGCCCAAAATGTATCTTTTTCGTGCCACTTGTTGTTAAATTCTTGTTTACCCCAAGACATTTGTTTTTTAACAGTAGGTATTGTTAGTTGTGGCATAAGTTGTTGCCAATCTGCTACCCATCTTGAACTATCATGTGGTGAACACATAACACATTTAATATTGCAAGTATGACCTAATCGTAAATCTAAATATCTTAAAGTTTCAGGTACTATGCCGTCTTCTGTTGTTTGCTTTATTAATTCTGGAATGTCTATACCGTCTTTGTGCCACGTACCCGTTTCCCAGACACGTTTACTAACTACTCCTATTTTTTCTTCGTTAAAACATTTAGTACAACTAGCAGGAATTTTTCCTGCTAACATAGTTTTACGAACTGATTTCATATATTCATTATTCCAAGCACTCATTGGTGTATCTTTTCCAAAGTTTGCTGGTGTGCCATCTTCTTTTTTAACAAGACCTACTTTATGATCCTTACCTGCTCCACTGGCATTAGCACTACAACATAAACGCATATCTCCATTAGGGCGAGTAGCAAAATGGATCCAAGGTAATACACAAAAAGTACAAGAACCACTAACGGATTCTATTTCTCTTTGCCACTTACCTAATTTAGAATCTTTAGGATTTAACCAATATTCATTACTTTCAGTCACTATTGTCTATACCCCATTGTCTTTCTTTACACCAAAAACATTTACCACATACAGGAACATCTTTACCTGGAACATATGTTTTATAATCCAAGTCTTTAAATATTTCGGGATAAGTTTCCTTATCACCTTCGCAACTTCTAGTAAGATTGAATAGATTCATGATGCCTAATCTCTTATATTGAGATACTATCCAGTCTTTTTGTACGAAGGTGAAAGGATGACAAGCCACGCCATTCATGTGTGGCTTTATCAATCGATGTAGATTTTCAATAGTATCATTTGTTAATGTACTATCTCTATCTAAGAGTCGCTCATCAAATTCTGTTTCAGGATTTTTAGTAAGTCCGCAATACCAAGCATCTAATTCATATTTGTGACCTATATATTCTGCGTGTGATCTTAATTCAATTTGATTACCACTTTTTAATTTGCCATATTCGTCTATGATATTTGGACCTTTAGAGCCCCATTCTAAATCTGGTGCAATAAAATTAGTATGTTCAACAAACCATAAATCTTTAAACATTTCTTTAAACCAAGAAAGCACTTGTTTAAAAATATATTGTTGCCAAGGACGTGTTTTCCATAATCTAACGTTATAGATTATATGTATTTTGGTATAAAGTTTTTTCTGTTTAATTATGTCGCATATAACATATGCCAATAAAGCACTATCACATCCACCACTAAGGCTTATTCCTATGTTTTTCCATTTTGGATCCAAAGGAAAATATACATCAGCAACATTGTGAATTATGTTTTTGTAGGTACTGTTTTCGTAAAGTTTTTTTACTCGTTTATTCATAGGCATCAATTAATACTTATCGTAATTAAATATGCATATTATTTTTCACGGTAAATATTGGTATGCTTAAAAAGACTGGTATAACACATTCCTCTAAAGAAATATTTGATTTAGTTAAACATTTTGGTCCTGGTAAAAACGTTTTGACTAAACCAAAAGGTGATTTCTTTTATGATGAATGGGAGTTACTTCCTGTGTATAATGGTACTAGTCTTGGAGAATTATTTTATAATATAGGACCCGTAGGAGAAGCAAGAATAAATGTAATGAAACCAGGAGAGTGTTATACTGCTCATGCTGATATAGATGATCGTTATCATTTAACATTAGAATCTGAACAGAGTTACCTAACTGATATAGAAAGATTGGTAACATATCCTTGTGTTGCTAATGATATTTTATATGAAATGGATGCAGGTCGGTTGCATACTGCAAGTAATTATGGATATAAAGATAGATATGAATTAGTAATTAGAAAACTTTTAAATAAAATTGATTTACAAGAACCTACAGTAGTAACTTGTAAAGTAGAAAATCCTCCATATAATTTAAGATATCTTTTTGATCGTAGTTTTTCTTGTTTATTAAACAGGCTTAATAAAGATGGTTTAATTAGTGATTTTAAAAAAATTTCTGATTTTTGTATAACATTTCAAGTTGAACAATTTGCTTTGCAAGAAGTGTTAAATTTAAAACGAGATTGTGGCTTTGAGGTGCTTATAGACTATGACTAATTCTTCTTTTAATTCAGACCAAATGAAAGAAAGTAAATAAAGATACAATGGAATTCATAGATTTAAAAACATATAATAGTTACGATAAATTACAAGAATATCATAAATTATTAACTGCTGATTATAATTGGTATTTTGTTGATGGTAATGACCATTTACAAAAAATAAGTTGGAATTTAGAAATTCCTAGAGATAGACCAAATTGGAAATCAGAACTTAACATATCAGAATATCTTGACAATATTAATTCTCGGTATAGTAAGCAAGTTTATTTAAATGGTCAAGAAAAAGAAGCATACAAATATTTTAAAAAGAGTACAGAGTTTGCTAGAGAAAATTTAAAAGGATTACATAAAGTCTCTCTTAATGGCGTACCTCCACAAAGTGAAGTTAATGGAGATTCTGAAAAGGATCAGCATTTAGGAAAATGCTATACAATTTTATACAGTTTAGCTATACCTACTGAAGATATAATGAAATGTGGTATTTGTGTTGGAGAAAAAAAGAGAGCTTTTGTTAGACAAGGTAAGATGGCATTTAATCCTACATATCCTCATTATTCTTGGTATAAAGATATAGACGTATCAGAAAATTATGATGGAGTAGGTACTCCTATACCTGAATGGAGAATTGTTATGGCTCATGAAATTTTACTTAATCAATTTTCTTCTTAAACTTTTTTCAAGTAAACTATTAAATTCTTTTCTTTTGTTTCCTACATATACAGTACCAATCATATGAATTCTATCAGCATTTGAATTATTGACTACTGTATGATTTTTTAAAATATTAATTAAAAATACTTTGCCGTTTCTCCAAGGTACAATACCGTGATCTTCTATTTCCATATAACATAATGCTGGATTTGTTACAGCAACATTTATTGGTATTACTGATTCGCATATATCATCAGGTAATTTTTGTGGACGGTCGTTATGCCAATCTATTTTACCGCCTGGCTTTAATTTCATAAAACGTATTCTAGTGTATTTTTCTGCTGGGAACTCTTCCCAAAATTTTCTAACTGTTGGAGCCAAATTTGCTAACGGAGTCCAATCGTATGGCGCAGTTAACTCATTGTCATATTCATAATCTGTTGCTACTCTTGTTTTGTCAATACCTAATCCATGAATGCAACAACTTTCCCAATCTTTATGTGTTTCGCCTTCTCTGTGTGTTACATAATAAGGTTCAACGGCAGTAAATTCTGATTCTTTTATATATGAACTAAAATCCAAATCTAATTCTAACCACGGTAAAGAACCATCTTTGAATTTATTAAAAACTTTAATTGATGTATCTATCATTTTTTAAAAGAAATGTCTAAATTTCAAAACATCTCCGCCTTCTTTTCTTTTTAATCCGATAAAATTCCAAATGTACTTTATTGAACTAGAAGTGTTCATACCCATATGCCATTCGTCCCATTTATTCCATACGTAACAATCTCCTTGGTTGCACATATGAAAGGCTTGGTCTTTAATGATGAATACTTTACCTGTTTCAGGTTTGTCTATGAAAAAAGCAAATCTGACCATTTTAGGATCATCTTTTAATTTGCTATACTCTGGTACAATGTCATAATGATTAGGAACACACTTGCCTGGGTTAATAGAACTTACCCAGCACATAAATTTATCAGCATTTACAAGATTTTCAAATTGTGTTACAAAGTCTGAATCAAAATGTTCACCAGAATATAAATTCCACCATTCTACAGAATCTAATTCTGTGTAGCCAACACTTTTCCAAAGGTCTCCAACAGTTTTTCTCCATACTGCTTTGTCACCATATTCTGTATCTTCAGTTGGAATATCAGATGAACGTCTAACACCCTTATGTTTTTTTAATTGCGATATTAGTTTTTCACAATCAAATTTGTCTTTAAAATTATCATAAAGTTTTGCATGATTCATCTTAAACTCTTCTCCTTATATTCATCATACCTATATACATAGGTTCATTAATTACATAATCAATAGAACGTACAATGTCGTTTACATTGCAAGTTGGTTCGCCTTCACGTTCTCCTGTTTTAGGTCCATAATTTAAGACTCTAATCAAACTGAATTGTAGTTGTGAGCCAAATGGCTTTTCATTGCTTAAAGAATCACTTACACTATCTAGATGATGTTTGTCTGCAAGATATTTTTTGTCTATGTTAACTTTATCTAATAACTTTTTATCTAATTTTGTAATTAATGATCCTATTGTAATTACTTTTTTAAGTGGTGCTTCAGCAGTCCAACGTTCGTTTAATTTGTTTAATAATATTGATTGTACTGCGTCAACGTGTGCTATGTTTAAAAATATATCATGTGCTAATGCTTCAGTAACTACTCTATTCTGATCCTCTGATTTGTTTAAGTCGTAACCAGATGTTCTACTTACTCCTAAACACTCATGATCTTTTGAATAGTGTTCATAAACATCTTTACCCATTGGTGATGTATGTCCTGTGATTAATATTTTCATTAGTAATTTTCTAAATGGCCTATTCCTATCTTTTTTCTAAAAGATTCAGTAAATTTTCCATCAATTCTTAAACTAAAAGTTTGTTTAGGAGTTTTTCCACCTGCGTGCCAGTCTTGATCATTAAAGAACGTAGCATGGCTTTCAATAAGTATTTTTTTGTCTTTTCCGTCCCATATATAAACAGGTTTGTCTAAGTTAGTACGTATATGAATAAATTCATGTCGATGATCTGTGTAATCATTTTCATTAGGTAGTATTAAATCTCTATGCAATGGCATGAATACATCGTGTTCGGCTTTGAAAAATATTACTCTTCCTAAATGTTCAAAAACTTTATCAGACACAAGTTTTTCTAACCACTGTCTTAGTTCTGGAAAATATTTAGAATCAGATGTCCATTGTTTTTCTTCAAATCTACTTTCCCAACCACCTTCTTCAGATTTTATAAAAATAAATTGATAAGGATCATATGCTCCCATAGACAATTTTAAAAATAGTATAAATTGATCTCTATTATCGTACTCACCAATTTTTTTACCAATTTGTTTTATTTCGTGGTCGTCAGGCAATTCATGATATTCTTCTAACACTTGATAGATTGGTTTAAACCATAAATCATAAGCACCTTCGCAACCTCCAGGTTTTACCATATTACCTTCTTTTTTATATTCTGATTTTACCAAACCTTCACACAATTTATAATGAAGTTTTTTGTATGTGTCTATATCAATGTAAGGATCTAAATTTATATATGGTTGACCACCAATTCCTTTAATCATGCCAATATTTAGTGTTAAATATTGATGCCGGAAAAAATTCATGGATTACAAAATAATACCTTACGAAGAAAGTTTAGATTTAGTTAATTTTTACCAAAATGCTAAACAAAAAGGATTCGAAAATAATAGTTCAAAAAAAATATTAATAGATTCTATTAGTAAAGAACGAGAATGGCAAGTTTGGTTTTTACAATATAAAAATAAAATTGTTGGGTCTACTGCCGCACATTCTTTTGATGAAATGGGAGAAAATAGTTATAGAATATTGGCAAGAACTTGCGTGTTCACAGATGAATTGCCAATTAATAATGTAAGAACTAAAAAACAAATTGTAGAACATCAAAGTGTTACACCTCAATTTTTTATGCCTGCTTGTATTGAATGGGTAGGACTTTTAGGTAAACCTTATGGGGGGTATTCATTAGAAAACAAAAAACTTTATATAACAACAAACAAAAATGAAGCAGGATCTCAAAAATTAGTGCATAAAATATGGGCACCTATGTTAGCAAAATCTGGTTGTTTAGAATATATTAAAGATTTAAATTATAGAAATACTCCACAAAGTATTTGGCGTTTAAATCCTCAAATATTTTTATCTCAATTATATAAACAAAGATTATGGAGATATAATGATTAATTACGAATATTATTATAATAATGTTCCTGATAAAGGGCTATGTAGGAATAATTTAGTTTATACTAGTTTAGTAAACAAAGATAAAACTGAATTTGTACAGTGGTTTTTTAATGATACATTATATCATAAAGGACATAATCAAATAATAGATGCAGAATTAATGAATCAAAAATGGTTGAGAGAAACTAATATGTTATTAAAAATGCATAGTAAGTATCCTCAACACATACCATCCATACTTGATATAAATTATACAGAGAAAAAAATTCATTTAGGTATAGAAGGTGTAGACTTCTGGGAGCAAAGTCATAATAAAACATATGAAGATGTATTGCCTAATTGGAAAGAACAGATGTTAGAAATAATTCAAGCACATAAAGATATAGGTATGTACAAGTATAGTCTTCATCCTAGCAGTTATTTTGTAGTAGAAGGTAGACTTAAATCTATTAATTATTTTTTTAGTTATATGGTTCACGAACCTAAAATCACTGTTAAAGATCATTTAAGTCATATATCAAATGATAGAAAAGTAATAATGTATGAACAAATGAAAGCTATGAATATAGACGTTAATGCTCCTGTATCCTTTGATAAAGCTCAATTACTATGCTTTGAAAGTTTTCGTAATAGCTACCCAGATGACTTCATTGACCAAGCAATAAGTATCTATAAATAATTGTATGAACGATACTAAAACAATAAGTTTGTGTCATACTTGTTATAGACATATTCCAGCAGAACGTATTACTAAAAATAATGCAGTTTATCTTAATAAAACGTGCCCTGAACACGGACATATGGAGTATCTTGTAGAAACTGATGTTGAATTTTACAACAGTTTGATTTATGATAAAGCAGGATATACTATACCGGATGGAGTATTAATAGAAGTTACAGACAAATGTAATTTAAATTGTCCTCATTGTTATCATAGACCAGATAATAGAACACTAGACAAACCTATAAACATAATTTGTTCGCAAGTTGAAAATAGATTACATTCAGACGCTGGCGTAGTTATTTTAGCTGGTGCAGAACCTACAGTAAGAAAAGATTTGCCCGAATTAATTACACAAATTAGAAATACTTTGCGTAAATGTAATCGAAAAGAAGATATTGCTATATTAACAAATGGTGTAAAATTTTCAGATAGAAATTGGACACGTCAAATTGCAGAAGCAGGTATAACAGCAGTTATGATTGGAATGAATCATTGTAGTTATCAAGGTAAAAAAATTCATGAAAAACAATTAATTGGAATTGACAATTGTATAAAAGAAGGAATTTTTGTTTACTATGTAGGATACACTTTAGAGCATTTGGATCATATGGAAGAAGTTTTAGAAGAAATACAAAGTTTAGGAAATAAATCTTGGCAATATAGAATTAGAGCAGGGTCTGATATTGGTAGATCTCCAGACGAACCTAAATTCTTTTTAAGTAGACACGTAGCAAAGATTAAAGAAATATGCGAACGCAAAGGTTGGACTTGGGAAAAGAAAACTGCTGATGATAATTTATATCATTATATGGTAAACATTAATGGAATACCTCACAGGATTATTCAATGGAGTGATCCTAAAACTATAGACCTAGAACAATTACAATGTGGTCCTTGGTGCGATTTTGTTCCAGGAAAACCAGTAACAAATTTTTTACATCAAATAATGTTACGTGATGCAGTTGTTAATGAAGGTAAATTATTGCACGATACAGTCCCAGAAAAATATATGTTTAAACCTAATGATGTAAAAGAATACGAACTTACTAAATGGACATATAAAAGTCAGAAAGACTTTAAAGAAAAACAATTATCAACAATTTAATTAAATTAGTTTAAGTCGACCCAGGCGGCGCCTGTATATCCTTGGAATTTTGTACCAGTAGTATTGAATACTGTCATACCAGCGGCCGGAGAAGCTATTGCGGCATCTCTTGCGGCGTCATCGGCATAAACAGCTAATTGCATTGCACCAGTTATTGCAAAAGTACCTTTTGAATCAAGTGTTGCATCATGAGTTGAAGTTCCACCATCTGTTGTTGTAGTTAAGAAGATTTTTCCTGGTAAATTACCAGTACCAATTGTACCAGATGAATCTATTCCAAATCCTATATAACCTACATCAATAAATTGTGTACCATCGCGACCTTTTGCTGTATGAGAAAATACCAAGTCATTAGCTTGTAGTATAAGAGGAGTTGCTACAGATCCTCTAGAAGCATTATATTCAAAAGCATTACAGGCTGAAGAAGTACTTTCTGCAGTAAAAACTTCATATGCTATAGTGTTACCAAGGTTATTAGCATAGTGAGTAATTCCAATACCATCAGCAGAATTATCTCTGCCAAGGACTAGTTCGTAATTGCCGGCTCCTAGTAATTCAATTATATTGTCGTTTAAAGAAATCTTACTATTAGAAATAATTGGATTAGCTTTATCTACTCTTTTAAAAGTACCAGAATTATCAAAAACATCACCAGTTATATCACCTAAAACGTTACCAGTTACGTTTCCTAAAACATCACCAGTTACAGCACCAGTATGTGTACCTCCACCTGTATCACCAGTGTGAACACCTGCAGTATTACCTACAAAGTTAGTTGAAGAAATAGAAGAAAAACCTGTACCAACTCCACCTGTTATTGTAGCAGTACCATCGTTAAATGTTACTCCATGGAATTCTTTCCATTTTTTAGCGGATGTTCCTATGTCGTGAGTATTATGTAAGTCGGGAGTCATATCCGCATCAATATTGGCGAATACTGCTGAGACTGTAGTATCTACTGCATTACCACCTACTGTTGAAGCATCTCCTACAAATAACTTTTTTAATAGTGTATCGTAGATTATCTCACCTTCAGCAGGTGTGATTGTTCCTCTTTCAGTAGTGTTTCCTCTTCTTACTTGAAATGCCATTTTTAATGCTACTCCTTAATATACCTATCTTACTATGTATTTATGATATTTATCACAGGTACCATAATACAGGCTTTGCTATTTGTTCTTCTTTATGAACCTATGAGTGCGTTTTTGGATGTCTCTTTTAATTTTTTGAGTGTCTAGACGAAAATCTACGTTTTTTATAGTACCTGCGTGGGTGGCAAATAGGTCGGTTAAGGTATGTTCTAAGTCAGCATTGGTGAAGTTTTTTCTATTAGGTTTAACCCTAATATCCCAATTTTTGCCATCTTTAAAGGATACTTTTATTGATAACAGATATTGGACAGGAATTGTTTCTACATTTAAATCAGAAAAAACTTCGGGCCAACTAGCTACCACATCCTTGGGCAGTTTCTTTTTATTAAACTTCACCACGACAGACACGTTATCTTACTTCTTTTTAGTTGGTGATAATGCTTCTGCGTCTTTTCTTAATTTTGCGGCTTCTTTATAGAATCTATCAGCATCGCTTCTCATTTTTCCAGCGATTTGATTATCTGTTAAATTAGCTTTAGTACCTGCAGGCACAGTTGCTTCAACTGTAGTACCTTTTACAGCAAGTTCTTCTATAGATACACCTTTTTGTGTTGCGATAATTTTATTCAATTCATCTAATTGAACAACTGTATTCGCATTTGGTGTCATTTCTATTTCAGTTGTAGCTACTTTATTCATGAAGCCATTTGTGTGAAATGAATTCAACATTAAATCACCACTTGGTAATCTACTTCTTTGTAAAACTTCGTAAAGTTCAAAAGAAGTTTGACCTTCATTAGATTCGACAACTTTCATTAATGCGTCGTGTGGACTAGCACCTATTTTTGCCGTTTCTATTACAAGTGCAGATTTAGAATCGCCTGGTATTGTTCTATAAACTACAACAACTTTTTGTTCTCCGCCTTTAAGTCGTCCAACGTGTTTAAGATCAGCCATTATTTTTTTCCTCCTACCTGTGTATTAACATTTGCATCGGCTTTTGCAGTTGCAGTAGCCGGTGTTCCTTTAGAATCTTTTGTTAAATCTTTTTGTTGTGCTTGTACAACGTTTAAGAAAGATTCTAATTTATTATATGTGGCGCCAACAGCCTGCATTTCATTTGCCTTAAATGCTCCTCTTTGGCAAGCCGCATCAATTATAGATTTGATTATTCCTAAATCTTGGACAGTCAAATCTCCAGCAATTTGTCCTTTCGATCCATCTGGACCAACGGGACCGGCTGGTGCGGTTGTTTGTTTTGCCGCATCTGTTTTGGTTTGCTCAGTCATATTAATATGTTCTCCGTATTTGTTATTAATTGTATACGAAGATATTTAATGAAGTTTAATGTGAGGGCAACTTAAATTGAATATACTCATCTCTTTTGGATCTTCGAATCCTACCAAAAAAGAATGTATGAGATTGTCTGTTTTGCTTACTTTGATATGTTTACCAATATAGTATCTACTTTTTAAATTTTGTATAACCCACTGTTCTATTAGTTTGTCAGAGTCAGGACTAGAATTAAGAATTTCTATAAATTCCATTCCTTTTGGTTTTTTATTAAATTTTCTACAATTAAGAAAGTTTAGTGGATTTGGTATATTAGTTTTTGGAAACATTATTCATAGTGCGTTGTTATACCAAAAGGTGCTTCAAAGTTTTTGTTTTGATGTTCATGAAGAACCCAAATAGTATCGCAATAATCAGGATCTCCCCAATCGTCCCAAGGATAACCATCTGTGAATACTATTAGTTTTTTTGGAACTATATCATTATCTTTCATATATCTCCAATTTGCCATGAAATCTGTTCCACCGCCGCCTTTAGCGTCATAGTCTTCTAAATTACCATCACTAGCAGTAAAGTCTTGTTCATTATAAACTTTAGTATCAAAAGACCATATTTTAATATTATAATCTTTATATTGATCCATAATACTTTGAATTTCACTTAAAAAAGTTTTTAATTGTCGTTCTTCAATAGAACCTGATGTGTCTATTGCTACACAAATATCTATTGTTTTTTCGTAATCTGTTGCTGGTAAAATTATACCTGAATGCCAAGCCTTTCTAGAAGGTCTAGCAAAAGTATAGTCGTTTCTTATAACACTTTGTATTTGTTGTTGTAATATTTCTCTCCAATCCATTTTAGGATTAGCAAAATCTTTAATCATTCTTTCAATTTCTTCAGGTAAATGATCTGGGCCTGCCGCTTGGGCTGATTGCATTATACCCTCTTTAATTTCGTTTTGAATTTTTTCCATTTCTTTTTTGCTTATTATAGGTTGTTTATTTTTACCATTTTTATCCTTACCACCTGAACTACCATTAGGACCTTTTTCCCAATCAATATGTTCATCTAATAGTTTTCCTAATTTGCTTATATCAATTTTTTTAGCATTTTTAAATAAGTCATCATATACTTCTTCAGAACTCCATCCATCATATTTGTAATCTTGAAATATTTGAATACCTTTAGGTTTTTCACCTATATTGTCTCTACATAAAGTATTATTAACTAGATAGTCTGCCGCAATATTATAGAGCATTCTATTTCTATTTTCGTTTCTTTGTAAATGATTAAAAACACAATGTAATATTTCGTGACCTATTACGAATTCAATTTCTTTAGTGCTTAATTTGTGAAAAAATTCTGTATTATAATATAAGTGTCTACCATCAGTAGCCGCCGTAGGACACCAATCATCACATTCTTTTATTTGTAATCTAGTAGCCATATTACCAAAGAAAGGATGTCTTAATAATAGTCCAACTCTTGCTACAATTATTTTATCTAATACTTCTGCTCTCATTTGTCTATATTCTTCATCAGAGAGTTTTAAAACTGGTGGTTCTTTAATTTTTTTAATTTTTTTAGTTTTTGTTTTTGTTGCTACTGGCATAAATCCTTTATGTTATAGGGCACCCGAGAGCACCCTATAACGAAACACTTAATCGGCGCTTTGAGCGGCTGTAATATACTTGCCGTATTTTTCATGAAACTCATCGAAGCATTTGATTGCATCAGGATCAAAAGGTAACTGATATTGTGTAAGAGCTAATTTAATACCCATTACAACTAATTCAGTGTCAAAATTGTCCATCATAAATCTAAGAAATTTTCCAACTTTGTCGTTAAACTTCTTATCTTTTTTATCACTTGCCTCTTTTAGTTCATAACATAAAGAAACAGTTAGGGAGTACATTGCACTTATTTCTTTACTTTTTAACTTCTCTACTTTACCATCTAAAATATCAGAAGGGTTAGGAAGTTGTGATGCCACTTTTCTGTGGGCCATGAACTTAACTGCAAGTCCTTCGCCGACAGCACCGCTGACTAAATCAGTCACAGTGTTTTCATCTAAATCATCTGATAAGAGTTCACTTACAAATGACCAAGATCTCGGAGTAGCAAATGATCTATTAGAAGATTTTGGTTCAAAATCATATAGATCTTTTTTGCTAAAAGTCAGATAACCTATAACGTCTTTGTTAATGTTATTTTCTACTGCCCATTCAAACCAATCGTCAAATACTGGTTTCATTTCTAAATGGATGAATCTATTTGCTAATGGAGCCGGCATTCTGTAAGTAATACCTTTATCTGCTTCTCTATTACCCGCCGCCACTATCATAACATTTTCTGGTAGTTCGTAAGTACCTACTTTTCTATTCAATATTAATTGGTAAGCCGCCGCTTGAACACTTGGAGCCGCGGAATTCATTTCGTCTAAAAATAGAATTATGTTTTTGTGCTTTTTAGACATCTTTTCATTTGGTAATTCTGAAGGAGATGCCCATTCCATTGATTCTGATTTGCTATTAAAATATGGAATACCTTTAATATCTGTTGGTTCCCATAAACTTAATCTAATATCTATTACATGAGCATTGATAGTTCCTGCAATTTGACGAACAACGTCAGATTTACCAATACCTGGACCACCCCATAAAAAGATTGGTCTTTTGATTTTTAAGGCGTGTAAAATACTTGCCTTTGCTTTATTTGGACTTAATTGTCTAGTTGCTAAACTAGAATCTTGTGATTGTGTGTGTTTGCTTCGTGCCATTATGTACTCCTTTTAATACAATTGGTTTATTATTAATAATAGCACCTTTTGGTAATTAAGTCAAATGAAAAGAAGCTTAAATGACCCGCATAGATCAATTGTTAATTACGACGTGAGTAACTAAATTGCCTTTTTCGTAGGAATCTATGACAAATTTCACTGCATCAAAGACTGCGTTGGGGGATAATATAGTTTTTGCTTCTTTACAAATTTCCCACATTCTTGCAGTTTTCTCTACAACAGTAGGTTGTTCGAATGTCATATCTATATTTGTGTCAACAAAACCAGGAGAAATTATACTAGCTTTACATTTTCCTCCATTTCCATTAACTTCATAAGTTATTTTCTTTAATCTCATTTTTTCAATGTAATATTTTTCACTAGGTAATCGATGATCAAACAAACCTAACTCGGTTACAACACTACCTATTGAAATTGCAAGTTTAGGTTTATCTTTGCTGAAACTACACCATTGGTATAAGAGTTCGTGTTGTTTATTAAATGCATATGCATTATTAATTAATACGTCAGCACTAAGACATTTATCTACAACTTTTCTGGTATCGTGAATATCGTTATCGTTTTCTTTATCTAATCCAATACATTCATAATAAGGATAAAATTTTTCGTATAAGCATTTACCTATTCCAGACATATTGCCGGTTATTGCTATTCTACGTATTTGCATATATTAATTTACCGAGAATTTTTGGATTAATCTTCGTTATTGGCTAGTCTAGTCATAGCTTTACTAATACCATATTTTCTTATATCACCAGAAAATAACATTAATTCCATAGCTTTCTTTTCTTGAGTTAAAATTAATCCATCATCAGCTAGATAATAAGGACAATTTATAAATCTATCTAAAAAAATTATGGCTTGGGTAGTAACTCTAAAGTCAATAGGGAATGGTACTTCGTATGTTTTAAGTTGAAGTTTCTTTTGTAGGAAAGTTAAACCATCATTTGTTAATCTTAATCCGCCTACATTTTTAGATCTATTATTTTTCCACCATAGTGGCAAGTATTCTTTTAAGGTATTAGGGTTAACACTAATATCTGCTTGTTTTAGGAAAATTTTTGTGTAGGTTTCTTTCCAGTTCATTTTTCGTTGACAGTTTCACCAGCAGTAAGTTTAACTACAGTGAATTCTTCAACGTTGAAAAGAGTATTCAATTTTTTGGCAAGATTAAAGGCGTGTCCAGGATTACTAAAACTAACTTTTTTATATTTAGGTCCAGGGTAGTTGTTAAGCATATTTGCTGATTTAAGATTAAAAGGTTTATTTTTATGAAAAACTGCCCAGATGGCTTCCGCATTAAGAATTTGCTCAGATTTATAGCTTTTCTTATCTACGTGTTCCAATATAATTGTAGGCTTTGGTCTACTCATAACTTTTACTATGCCCTTTTCTTTTACACCTTTATACTATATTTATCGTAATAAATCTTCTTTTGTGTAATAAAAGTATTAAGTTAATGATTTCGAAACGCCGTTATAGATGTCTATACTAAAGGCTTCCACCGTCAGCTTTTACACTGATAGTATCTTCGGCTTTCGATTGTTTAGTTATGATAGATTCGTAGTCTCCGGCAAGTCTGGCTAGTATAGTTGCTAGAGAATATGTTAAATTTTTTGCAGTTGCAATATCTATTTTTACTTCTTTTTGATGTCCGGTGTCCGCGGCTTTTACTCTTTGAATAAATTGTTGGATAGGTGCTGTATTAACGGGCTCATCTGTTGGCATTTGCTAACTCCTGTTTCATTTCTACTGTTGTTTTGAAAGGTCCTTTGTTAGGATATCTTTCTAAAGTTATTAATTTAGGGCAAAAACTTCTTACCCACCCCTTTTCAAATCTAATAATATAGTATCCAGCACTATATAAGGATTTGGATTTTTTACTTTTTGTAAACAATGGTAATTTCTTTTTAACATCATATACCATGTTACAAGGTTTAAACTTGCAAGGAAAACTGTACACTAGGTGCTCTGTGGGCTCAATATGTGGGCTTGAAATAGTACTGCTACCCCACATCCATTCACCATCAAAATTGTTTTTTAATTGCTGTTCATTATCAAATATTTTAGTACCGTCTTCGCAGGTATACAAGTATTTTCTATCCTCTTGTCTACATAATGTACCTACCTTATGTCCTTGTTTTTCAACTATCCAAAATCTGCTTTCTAGTATAGGTTTTGCAAAGAATTTTTCTGTTGTCATGCTACCTCTTTCTGCTTATATTTTGCGTTTAAGGGCTCTGCGTAGCTCTGTGGATACTCGGCTATTCTTTGCATATCCCATTTAGCACAGAATTTAATAAGTTTTAACCCTACTTGTTCTATTGCTTTTGCTTTAACTGATTCTACTGTTTTTTTTATTACAGCTTTAATTTTGGGTGGTTGTGCATCTAAATCACATAGTATTACGTTTCTATTGTAATCATCTACAACTCTGTGTTCTTCCCCGTCTTGATCTCTCCATCTTTGTAGCATTAAATTATTCCAATTGAATCCTTTGGTTTCTCGGTCTTCAAATGCATCAATTAACCCTACTTTCTTTTTAGTTCCTTTAGCTCTAACACCCGGGTATGCTGAAAATACGTTATCAGTAGGATCTCCTCTTACACATTTTTCAAATAGCATTAATTTAGGGTTAGGTGCTTTTTTAGGAACTCCTGTTTTTTTATCTATTACAGGTTTCTTTTTATTGTCAAAGTATCCTTCGTGTGTAATAGTAACTTCTTGTATTCCATTGTATTGTTTTACATTAGGTTTTATCAATTGTGCAAAGTCTCCGTCAGTTGATATTATAATATGATTATCATCTGGGTGTGCTTTTACCCAACCTGCAATTAAGTCATCTGCTTCTAGCTGTTCATGTTGTATTATTGTACAATTTGTTTTTGTATCTATAAAATTTTTAAAGTGAGTAAATGTTTCCCAAAAAACTTCTTCCTCTTCTTTTTCAGAAACAGTTAACGCCTCTCGAGCAGTTTTTCTATTCATTTTATATCTAGGATAAACATCTCTTCGCCAAGATTTTCCTTCTAAACAAAATACAACATGGTCTCCTTTAAATTCTTGCCAAACTTTTCTTATACTATTAAATGTAATATGAAGAGCCATTCCTACTTTTTCATTTAAAGCACCTCTAATAACGTGTCTAGCTCTAAAAAAAGTATTTGCAGTATCTACTAAAATGTAATTCATGCATTAACTAACTTCTGATTTATCATCATCCATTCTGTTGATATTAATGTAGCCCATTCCAGTATCTGGATTTTGTCCTTGTTCTTTTAAAATATTTCTTGCAATATCTTTAAACCATGCATCAACAATTTGTTCAGGCTTTTCTCCTTTGTAGCCTGAATCTATTAATTGTTCAATAAATTCATTATTCCAATCTAATTCAAAAAAGCCATTTTTAATATTATCTTTATTAATTTGGGTATCTAATACAGCAACCCATGGTTTCCCTTGTTTAGTTGCTTTTGCTTTTTCTTCTATTAATGCTTTTCTTTTAGGATCTTTCTCAGTATATTCTGATGCAACATCTTTTGCTTTATCTTTTGTTTTAAATATACCTTTCATTTTTTTTATTATATCCATATGTTATTTTTCTCCTTCCTTTTTAAGTTCCCCATTCGTTTCCGAAAATATCGACGTGCAATC
>CESY01039114.1_pt1 | contig 32142 bp, 34 predicted proteins | sample 531201 | NCBI WGS metagenome assembly CESY01 (sample SAMEA2622048, study PRJEB7988) | marine metagenome | biome: marine biome (ENVO:00000447); feature: mesopelagic zone (ENVO:00000213); material: "saline water (ENVO:00002010), including plankton (ENVO:xxxxxxxx)" | depth 488 m | reverse complement strand
TAAAGGAAATGAAAAATTAAAAAAAAGCGCCTTTGATTTCATTTGCACCGAAGAATATCGAGCCATCGATGAACTAGTTGCTTATGAAGGAGCTGTTGAATTATTAAGAGATCTACATATCATGAATAAAAAACTTGCACTAGTGACACTTCAATGTAGGAAAGCAGCTTTGAAAATCTTGGATGTATTGAACATGAAAGATTTATTTTCTAATATATTTACACGCGAAGACTATACAAACCGATATGATCAGATAATTAATACAATGGATGTGTTAAAAATAAATCAAACTCAGACTCTCATGGTTGGCGATCGAATTAATGATTTTGAATCTGCTACAAAAGCTGGCTGTCAATCAATAATTATCCGAAGAAATGATCAATCTCCTGTGAAAGATATGCATTTTGTGAAAGATAATCTTGAATTAAAAAACGAATTAATACGATTGTTATAGGTATTTATATTTAGTTTCAATATGCCATTTGAGAGTTTTTTCTAATCCTTGTTCGAGTGAGACTTTAGGTCTAAATTTGAGAGTATTTTTAGCTTTTGTTATGTCTGGCACTCTTCTCTTTGGGTCTCCTTCTGGCATTGGCAAGTATGTAATTGATGATTTACTATTTGTTAATTTCAGAATAGTCTTTGCTAGATCAATTATTCGTGTTTCTTCTGGATTTCCCAAATTAAATATTTCGCCTTTGGTCTTCTTCATAGTTAATGATTTCAAAATACCATCAATAATGTCTGTTATATAACAAAAAGATCGTGTTTGTTTACCATTTCCCCATACAGTTAACTTCCTTTGATTTACTGACTGCAAGATGAAACGTGATAACGCTCTTCCATAGTTTCCATCTCCTCGAAGACGTGGTCCATATGTGTTGAACAATCTGATTATTCGTATATTTGTATTATATTTACGAAAGTATGCCATTGCTAATGATTCACAAAGTCTTTTACTTTCATCATAGCACGATCTTGGACCTGATGGGTTTACATTTCCGAAATAAGTTTCTGGTGTAGGGAATAAATTAGCTTCTCCATATACTTCTGAAGTAGAAGTAAAGAGTAATTTTGAATTAGTTTTACGTGCAAGCTCCAACAATTTTTTTGTGCCTTCGGTGTTGACAATGATAGATTCAATTGGATGTCTAATATAATCATCTGGTGATGGTCTACTTGCTAGGTGTAGAATATAATCTGGTCTGATATTGAGTGTTTTCTTGACGATATCTATTTTTTTAAAAGTAAAATTATCAAATTTCTTTAGGTGTGTTATGTTTGTTGCTTTACCGGACGATAAATTATCTACACAGTAGACATTAGCGTTTAATGATACTAGTAATTCACAAAGCCAACTTCCAATAAACCCTGCACCTCCTGTAATAAGGAATATTTTATTTGCTAACCTGAGTTTTTTATTTTCGTCTATTAGCTTTTTAATATCTGAAGTTAAAATCGTTGATATATTAAATCACCTGGTGTTTTCACTATATTTTTTTGACAAGTACTGGGCCTCGAAATAATTTTCTGGTGTTCCTATGTCAAATCTTATTGAATTTTTTGGTAACTCATACCCTAAAACATTCATATTTTCACTAATCATATATTGTATTGCATCTGTTATCTGAATTTCATTACCTTTACCTTTTTTTATTTTTTTTAATATTTTCATAATTATTGGGTTGAATGTGTTGAGTGGCATTATTGCAAGATTTGAAATGTATTTTGTTGGTTTTTCTACTGCCTTTGTTATTGTGTATGTTCCTTTCTTTTTTTTACCAAGTACTATTCCATATGGTTTTGGATCTTTTACTTTTTGTAATGCAATTACGCAATCTGCATCTTGTTTTACACATAAAGTAAGATGCTGGTTATTTGGAGATAGAATTAAAGTATCTCCAGCATGAAGCAAAAACTTTTCATCATTTACAAAAGACGACGCAAGAGAAACTGCATGTCCGTAACCAAGTGGTTTGTTTTGATTAATCCAAGTGATGTTGGATTTTTCAATTCTTTTATAAAATTCATCTAAATCTCGAATATATATATTTCGACGTTTACCTGTTAAACTGTCTAAAAATGAATAGTCTGGAGAAAAATGATCTTCTATTGCACGTTTTTCTCGTCCTACTACGAAACAGAAATCCCTTAAACCAAAATCAAATAACTGCTCAAAAATTAATTGTACGATTGGTTTGAGTAGAAGCTGACCTTTCTTACTTTTAGCGAATATTGGAAGCATTTCCTTTGGCTGTTCTTTTGTAGTCGGTAATAGTCTAGTTCCTCTACCTGCCACTGGTATAACTGCCTTTTTTATCAACTTACTCACTTCTATTCTCATAATCCATTTATTTCAATGTATCATCAAAATATATATGGAATATGATGTTGGTTTTGTAGGTTTAGGATATGTTGGCTTGTCCACGGCAGTTTGCTTTTCTAATCGTAGAATGAAGGTGCTTGGGATAGAAATTGATACTAATAAAATTTCTCAAATTCGTAAAGCAAAGACTCCAATTCACGAGAAAGATATGTCAGAATTATTAAAAAAAGCCATTGATAAAAATAATTTAGTTGTGTCTTCTGACTATAATGAATTACAAAAAACTCGCATCATCTTTCTGACAGTAGGTACACCAAGTAATAAGAATGGTTCTATTGACGTGAGATATATTCGCCAGGCAACTAAAGAGATTGCAAAAATAATTAAATCCATCGATGAATATTTTCTGATAGTTGTCAAGAGTACTGTCGTTCCAGGTACATCAAATAATATAATTAAAAAAGATCTTGAAAAATATTCAAATAAGAAGTTAGGAAAACATTTTGGAATTATTGCTAACCCTGAATTTTTACAAGAAGGTAAAGCTATTCATGATACATTTTATCCTGATAGACTGGTTATAGGAGCAGATTCAAAAAATGAACTTACTATGATAAAAAATTTATATAAAAAATTTTATCGTCAACTTCCTCCAGTTATAGAAACTTCATTAGTGAATGCCGAGCTGATAAAATATTCTAATAATTCATTTTTGGCAACGAAAATTAGTTTTATGAATTACATTGCAAGGATTGCCGAAGAAATACCTGGTGCAGATGTTAATGATATAAAAAATGCACTTGGTTTAGATAAAAGAATTTCTGATTCTTTTCTTAATGCTGGTCTTGGTTTTGGTGGATCTTGTTTTCCAAAAGATGTTCGAGCATTAATTGCTTTTAGTGAAAGTGTTCGAGTAGAATCTGACATTCTCAAATCAGTTATGAGAATTAATAATACACAATTTCTTCAAATCATTTCACTTTTACGAAATAAACTTGGTACGATAAATAACAAGAAGATATCAATTTTAGGTCTATCTTTTAAACCAAATACTGATGATATTCGAGAAGCTACTTCTATCAAGATTATTGAAAAATTACTTAAACATGGCGCGAGAGTAACTGTGTATGACCCTATAGCAATTCCTAATATTAAGCAAATATTTGGAACTTCCATAAAATATACCAAAAATGCTCGTTCCTGCTTGAAATCTTCTGAATGTTGTTTGCTTGTTACTGAGTGGGAAGAATTTAAGAAGCTAAACAATGACGATATAACAAAATTAATGAAAAACCCGTTGATTATTGATGGAAGGAGGCTATTTTCTAAGAATCATTTTAAAAAGCCTGTTGAATATTATGCAATAGGCTTGGGTTAATCTAATTAATATGTATAATAATTATATAATATAATATGGCCGCAAAAAAAATTAAAAAAATTAACAGAGGGGTTTTGAAAAAAATATCCAATCCTGTTTCTGAACCATATGAGATAAAACTTGATGCCCCTGAATTTACTTTCTATGGATCTAAGAACCAACCTGATTATGCATTTATTAATATTACAACAATTCCTGATAAATCTGTGATTGAATTAAAATCCTTTAAAATTTATTTACAACAGTTTAGAAATATAATTTTTTCATATGAACGAGTGATTAATATAATCTATGATGATTTAATGTCTACCTATAAACCAAAACGCTTAGTCATTTCGATGGAGTTTAATCCTAGGGGTGGAATCTCTTCTACATTGACTGTCGATTCATTTGAACGTGAGTTGTTTATTGAACGAAACAAATAGATTCAGAATAATTAAAACCGTAAAAGATTTGAAATGTAATTCTTGTCCATTGATGAATGGCGAGAATAATAATTCTGAATTGCCTTGTTCTTTACGCGTTACTCTTGATACTAACACGAGTTTTATCCGAGTTATATGTGGATACTGTGATTTCAAATCAAAAATCTATTATAAAGATTTATTGAGTATTGATGGTATTCTGGATAAACATGCTAAAGTCAAGTCTGTTTAAATTACTGATGGAAAAATAAATCTACGAATAATTTATTTTCATAATCCCAGTCATATGGTTTTATTGTTTTATAGCCATTTTTTGCTATTTTTTCTCTGTATTCTTGATCAGTAGTCAATTGTAAGATTTTCTCAGTAATTATATTAGGATCCAGTGGTGTGAGGATTGTGTTGTGTTCAGTTTTCAAGAATTCATCATATTGATCAAACCATGGAGCTGCTGAAATAGTAGGTCTATTCATTATCATTCCTTCAGTAATTTTTGTAGAAATGTTGTATAGATAATTGATATTTAGACTGATATCACATGATTTTATCAATAAAGGTATTTCATCATGGTCCATCCAATCTATAAATACAAAACGATTTTCAATTCCAAATTCTTTAATTCGTTTTTTTAATAGGTTTAATCCGTCTTTATTGTGGGCAACAATCAAAAATTGTATATTGTCATGAGCTTCACATACCTTTTTTGCAGTTTCTGATAATATATCAACACGATTGTAATGTGGATGCATCAATCCTGCAAACAGTATTACTATCTTTCCATCAAGTTTATTTTGTTTTCGAAATTTTTCTATTTCTGCATCCTTAATTACAGTTTTAAATCTGTCATCATAACATAATGGAAAGAATGTAACTTTTCGTTTGTATTTATTACTATATTGTTTTGCTTGTACTGGATCAACTGCAAATACATAATCTGGAGAGAGGAAGAAAACAATTTTCTCTGTTATTAGTAAAATCTTTCCTTTAATTCCTCGATATAAATCATCCGATCTTGGGTCAGACGGTTCAGCAATCCATCTCTTTTTTGTAATTATTTTTAGAATTCCTGCGATTAAACCAAAAAAGAATGTCTGTGAACTATAAATTACATCGAAAGAAATTCTTTTTTGTAATAATAAAAATAATATTGTTAATATTGAAGAGATGCAAAAAATTATTTCATTGACAAAACTAGAGCCTGTACGTATTGTCGGTGGTAATATCCAAATTAAATTATCGTTATTTTTATCAAACTTTGAAATTTGTAATTTCGTAATACTGCGAAGTAATGGAAGAGAAGAAATACTTTCACTTATTGGATTCATTGTCAATGCGTATGTTGTATAACCTATTTTGGCCAATCTTGGTGTTAACGCATGTCTACCATAGGTTGTTACATCATTTGGTCGAGGAACTCCCTTTGTTATTCTTAATATTTTCTTTGACAAATCAATATACCTTCTGATCCTGTAATTGATTAATTTGCAAATACATTGATAAATCTATATGATAATCTGATTGATTATGTTGCTATTTTGCGTAACAATATTTCTATTATAAATTACTGAATTTTTGATACTCGCTCCTCTTTCTACTATAACATCATTCATTATAATTGAATTTGATATTGATGTTTGGGCATTGATTACAGAGTTTTTGCCAATACTAACATTAGGACCTATCTTTGCATTAACATCTATTTTTGAATTCTTATCTATAAAATTTTTTTGTTTAGTAATATTCTTTAAAACATACGAATTTGCGCAAATTAAATCTTGTAATGTATTAACATTGATTACTTTTTTTGTCAATCTTAATCCCGCAATCACGTTTTTGTCAACAAGTGCTTGTTGAAGTCCACTTGTTATTCCCCACGAATCGAATATTTTATTATTTGATTTAATATACATAATTGCCTCTCTGCTAAATACATATACTCCACTAATTGTGGCATTAGGTTTTGTTAAAAAATCTATTACTTTACCATTTTGAATTCGTGCGTTTATATTGTTTTTCTGAAATTTTTCAAATGTTAACCCTGCAAACGTTGACACTTGTAATAGTTTGTTTGGAAATGAAGAGTACACATTATCTGCATGACATATTAAATAATGTTTAAAATTATTATTTTTTGTTACTGCCAGAATAGTCTTTCTAATTCCAATTGGTTTTTTTATTGATGTTATCTCTATATTATGGTTATGAAATTTCTTCACATTTAGTAGATATTCAAAGTCTTTTGATTTTTGACATACAATGTTAAAATTCTTTATTCCAATTTTTGTTAATGCTGATAGAGAATATTCAATTATTGGAACTCCTGCTATTGGAATTAGTGCTTTTGATATTGATTTTGTTAAAGGATGTAAGCGTGTCCCTGACCCTGCTGCTAGAACAATACCAAGTGTTTGCGATTTTTTTATTTGCATTATTAAATTAATATTCTGTTAATTAATATGAACATTTATCAAGTGGAAAAAAAAATTAATGACTGATGAATGTAGGAGTTTTAGGTGCCTGTGGGTTTATAGGTCGGAATATGGTTAATGAACTTGAAAATCAAGGATATTCTGTTCAATGTTTAGATTCTGTTGATCTAAAATTGTTTAAAGATCTTTCTTTAGTTGATATAACCAATCTGGAATCAATCATAAAAGCTACAAAAAATTGCGATGTACTGATTAATTTAGCTGCTAGTCCTTTGATTAAGTCCACATCTGATCCAGTAAGTGATGTTGCAACAAATGTTCTTGGAAATGTAAATGTCTTTGAAGCGTGTAAAATTAACAAAATTAAATCTGTTGTATTTAGTTCTGCATCATCTCTTTATGGAAAAGTAGAAACATCTGATGTTGCAGAAGATCATTCTTGTACTCCTAGAACTCCCTATGGAGTTTCAAAGTTTGCTTGTGAGCATTATTTGAGAGTGTTTAATGAGTTATATGGATTGAACTTTACTGTGTTTAGATTCTTTAATGTATATGGTCCCCTTCAGGCAGGAGGTAGTGGTAGAATAATTCCAAATCTTTTGGACAACATATCTAACGGAAAAAAAATTCAGATATATGGTGATGGTAAACAAATTCGAGATTTTATTTATGTTGTAGATATTTGCAGATATATAACAAAATTATTATCACTTACTTCTCCTAATGACGTCTTTAATATGGGTACTGGAGCAGCTACCAATATCATAGATCTCGTAAAGTTATGTGGAGAAATTGTAAATAAGACTCCTGATATAGAATTTCTTCCTGCTCGACCAGGAGAAATAGGAAATTTTACCGCAAATACTGAAAAACTAAAGGGATTATTTGGTGATCTTTCTTTTACTGATTTGAGAGACGGTTTACAATCTACTTGGTCTTCTAAGAATCCATAAGTAATTTATCTAAAGAAATATTTGGTTTTGTAAACTCTTTTCTTACGATAAATAGTTTATACCATGTTTCAAATGCAAATATATCCCATAATTTATTATAATGTGTTCGAAAATGGTCTGATGTTTCTTGTGAAAGTAACTTTGTAACAAAATCTTTTGTGAAAAACCCTTGACTAATTCCTATTCCATCTAATAAATACTGTTTTGCATATTCATGTAGTTCTTTCTTGTACACAAGTACTGGATCTGGGTTGAATCCTTGTTTCGATTTCTTAAGCACAAAGTCTGGTAACCTATTAGTCATGGTTTTTTTAAGAATGAATTTCCCTTCATTATTGTGGAATTTATAATTCATTGGCAGTTGTTGTGACAAACTGGTTAATTCATTATCTAGAAAAGGTACTCTTACTTCTAAACCATGAGCCATACTAACTGCATCATCAACTAACAAAAACTCATTTGTCATCTTCATTTCTTTATCTGCTTCTACTACTTGTTGAAGGAAACTTCCATTTGTATTAAAAAAAGGTATAAAAAGATTAGACACGGATCTTTTTGAAAAATTTTTAAACTGTTTGCCAAAAAAATTATTCATTTCGTTTTCTGATAGTATATCTCGACCTTGTGTATTGATATATGTTTTAACTTTTTCTTGTGTTGGTAAATCATCCTTATAATTCATAATTTGTTTATATCTAAAATCATATCCTCCAAAAAATTCATCACATCCTAAACCACTTAGTACAACTTTGACATGTTTTCTTGCTAATTTTGCTAGATAATAATGCCATAGATTTCTTTTAGGACCTTCTGCGCACCATATCATGGATGGAAATTCTTTCATTATGGCTCCGTCTATTATAATCTCTTTATGATCTGTTTCAAAATATTCTGATACTTGTTTTGCTGTTTGTAATTCATCTCTTTCTTCACCAAATCCCATTGAAAATGTTGTTAACTTCTTGTGACCAAGTTCTTTTGATATTGCTACTAATGTAGTACTATCAATTCCTCCTGATAGGTAGAACCCTAATGGAACGTCGCTTATCAAATGACGTTTAATGCTTGAAAGTAATGCATTATTTAATTTTGTAGATGCCTGATTTTCTGTAATTTCTAACAAATTGTGTGTATTTTCCCTTTTATATTTGCGAATTTCTAATTGACCGTTGCTTTTTGCACGCAGAAAATGTCCAGCTGCAAGTCTTTGAATATTCTTAAAAATTGTTTGTTCATACGGTATGTATCTGAGATTTAACATATAATACAAAGATTCAATGTTTACTTCAGGTTCAATATCCTGGGAATTCAATATTGCCTTTGCTTCTGAAGCAAATAATAATTTCTTGTTGACTTCTGAAAAATATAGTGGTTTTATTCCATGGGAATCTCGTGCTAATATTAATTCCTTTTTCTTGGAGTCCCATATTGCAAATGCAAACATTCCATTAAACATGTTAAAAGATTCAATTCCGTATTCTTCGTACGCATGAACAATTACTTCAGTATCTGAAGAAGTTGAAAAATTATGGCCTTTCTTCTCAAGTTCTGATTTTAATTCCTGATAATTATATATCTCACCGTTATATACTACTACAAAATTTTTATTTTCATTGAACATTGGTTGTGAACCTGTGTGTAAATCTATTATACTTAACCGCGCATGTCCCAAACTTATTCGATCATCGTGAAAATAACCAACTTCATCAGGTCCTCTATGAGTAACTGAATCAGTCATTTTTTTAATGATATGTTGATCGTTAGTTCCGAAAATCCCTGTAATTCCACACAAGTTGAAATAAATTGGTTAATCAGTAATTTTAGTATGTCGGTATTCACTGAAAAATAAAGGTTATTAGATATAATGAATGTGGGTAAATGTATGTCGTATTTACGCACTACTTGTAGACTTTGTAAAAGCACTGATATGATTAAATTCTTAAGCCTAGGAAAGACTCCGTTAGCAAACAGCTATCTTAAACCTGAGGAACTAAAAATTCCTGAACCAAGTTATCCTTTAGAAACTTATTTTTGTCAAGATTGTGGTCTAGTCCAATTGTTGGATATTATTCCTGGTGAAGTTCTTTTTAGAAACTATTTGTATATATCTTCTACTGCACCATCTTATATTGAACATTTTACAAAGTACGCACAAGATATTGTGAAAAGATTTGATCTTACTGATGAATCTTTTGTTATTGAATTTGGTAGTAACGATGGAATTTTATTGAAACCCTTAAAAAATCTTGGAATTAAAACTCTGGGTGTAGACCCTGCCGAGAATATTGCTAAAATAGCTGAAAGTGATGGAATAGAAACTTTTGTTGATTTTTTTACTGAGGATAATGCAAAAATAATCCTAGAAAAATATGGACCTGCTGATATAATCACAAGCGCAAATGTTTTTGCGCATATTGACGATCTTGACGATGTTTTACGCGGAGTTTCTGTTTTACTCAAAGATGATGGAATATTTGTTGCTGAAGCGACTTATATGGTAAATATGTTAGAAAAGAAATACTTTGATTTGATCTATCATGAACATGTATCATATTACTGTATTAGACCATTACAGAGATTTTTTGAAAAATTTGACATGGAAATCTTTGACGTTGAAGATATTTCTACTGCAGGAGGTTCTATACGAGTATACGCGAAAAGAAAGAGTGGAAAACATAACATTACTGAATCTGTTAGTAATCATTTGGCCCTGGAAAATAGATTGAAAATGGATCAAGCAGTTACTTACAAGAACTATGGTAATGAAATTGAGAAATGTAAAAGTGAAATTATGAAGTTATTAATTCAATTAAAAGACGATGGTAAAACAATTGTTGGTTATGGAGCTGCGGCTAAGGGAAATACTTTATTAAATTATTTTGGAATTGGTACTGATATCTTAGATTATGTAGTTGATATTGCTGAGATTAAACACGGATTATTTACTCCTGGCAAACATATACCAATCCTTCCTACTGAAAAAATTGACGAAGATAATCCTGATTACGTTCTTATTTTGGCATGGAATTTTGCTGATGATATTATGAAGAAACATGAACAATATCGAACGAATGGCGGAAAATTTATTATTCCACTTCCTGAAATTGATATAAAATAAATATATTTTTATATTAAATTTTTATTTTGCATTGCAAAAATCATACGTTCCAGTCCTTCATCTAATTTGAATTGAAATTTATAATTATATTTTTCTTTTAATTTTGTAATATCTGCTATGATATTTTTTGAATTATTTTCTGATTCTTTAAAAATTATACTAGTTTTAAGAATTTTTGAAATTTTTTCTGCTAATTCTTTTATTGATACTACCTCATTTCCTGCAATGTTAATACAATCAAAAGATATGTTATTTTTATTTTCTACTAATAATTGTATTATTTGTATTACGTCGTCTATATATATTGGATTAATTTTTGGTTTTGCATCTATATTTAGATTTATAGTATTCTTTTTTGCAATATTAGTAATCAGATTGTATATTAGACGATTGTGTCTTGTATTTGGTCCATACACAAAGAAAGGTCTAATAACTATGGAATCAAAAAATTCTGAATAATTTTTAATCTCTTTCTCGGCAAGATGTTTGGTTACTGAGTATACATTTGGTGGTGATGGAGTCATATTCTCATTCATTGGTGTATCATATCCTGATACAACCGTTCCTGTAGAAAAATAAATTAAACGCTTAATTTTGTTAATTTTTAATGCATCAAAAATCTTTTTTGTTCCTTCAACATTGGTTTTAAAAGCTTTTTTTGGAAATTTTTCACAGACATCTATATCTGTTATAGATGAAAATACTATGCAGATATCTGCTGATATATCTGGTAAACCTGATATATCCGTTTTATCCAAATCAAACACATGATTTGTTATTGAATTATTTATTTTTTTTCTAGATAATCCGATTAAATCATATTTATCCTTGAAATGATTAACTATTTCAGTTCCTATTGCACTATCTGAACCTACTATCAATACTTTCTTTTTCATTCCCATTCATCTCAATACTGTCTTCATTCAAACCATTCAGGTTTTACTTGTTCAAGTTTTAATGTTGATTCATCGATAATACTATAAAACTGATTTACAATTTCTTCTTCCTTTCGTTTGGGTTGTCTTTTAGAAATTAGTGTGGCGTACCAGATCTGATTCTGTATGAATTGTGACCAATTTAATGCCGCGTGATGCAGTAATATTATATCTGTTTCAATAACTTCACCTTTAACACCAGTTATTGGATCTCTTCCAAAATATGGACGTAGTTTTTCTTTTCCTGATACATGTTTTATTATTCTTTTTAATATTTTTCCAGCAGGATTGGGAAATACCAGTGATGAGTTTGAACGAACCAAATAAGTGTTAAATGATATTGTAGAAAATTTATCAGGACGATCTACCCTGTAATGATTTGTATCTTTCCACAACCAATGTCTCTTAAATCTATACATACCTGCTGTGGAATTCTTTACCAGTTGTCGTATCTCTTTTGCAAGTCGAGGTTCAAAAGTTTCGTCAGCGTCCATGAACAGTATCCAATCTGCTTGCCTCTTTTGTGCCATATTTAATAGTTTATTCATATCATTCCATTCAATTCTATTAGCTATGTTGGTGTCAAAGTGACTATCAACAATTTTATCATAATTTGCGATAATTTTCCTTGTTTCTTCTGGTATGTTTCCTGTTCCAACAACTACAATCTCATCAACTAATGAACTTAGATTTTTTAGACTAGAATCTAAGATCCATGAACAATTGCCTCCTATTTGCATGGCTCCTACAATTTTCATATATTATTCATACCTGTCTAACAATATGAAATTTCTGTTTATAACCAAAATTTTGGAATTATTAACACTACAATCCTGAAGATTCATATATAATGTCTGGGAATTTCTAACTTAACAATGAAAAAATTCCTAGTTGTAGGAGGATCTGGATTTTTAGGTTCACATCTAATCAAGAGCTTAATCGACGAACAAATCGATGTAACTGTTTCTGATATAATTGGGCCGGAATCAGCTCTTAGAATAAAACCGTATATGGATTCAATTCATTATCTCTGGAAAAGTGCAGAAGATCTTAACGATGAAGATTTAGTTAATGTTGATTGTATTGTTTTCTTGGCTGCACAAGCTGATGTTCCTCTTGTTCTTTCTTCTCCAAAATATTCATTTTATGTTAACACTAGTGGTCTGATTAATGTACTAGAATTATTGAGGAATAAACAAAATACTCGTCTTGTTTATATGAGTAGTAAAAATGTTTATGGAAAATCTACTAATTTACCTATCGTCGAGGAGGAACCTCTCCGACCTACTGATCCTTATGGGGCAAGTAAAGCAGCGGCAGATCTGATGTGTCAAAGTTATTCATCTTCATTTGGATTGCCAATAACAATTATTAGAAGCAGTGGACTTTTTGGTCCGTATTCTCGATTACAACAAGCTATTCCTATATTTATTAAACAAGCTCTTGAAAATTCTCCAATTACTATAGAAGGCGATGGTAGTCAATCAACTGATTTTAATTATGTACAAAACTTGGTGAATTCAATTATCTCAATTACAAATAATGAACTTTCTGGCGTATACAATATTGCATATGGAAAAGAATATTCTGTTAAAGAAATCGTTGATACTGTTTTGGAAAAAACAAATAGCAGCTCTTCTATTAAGAATTTACCATGGCGATCTGGAGAGAAAGGTATGAAATTATCGCTATCAATTGACAAAGCAAAAAGGGATTTTGGATATTCTCCAAAGGTATCCTTTGAAGAAGGTATAGAAAATACAGTACAATGGATGAGGAATTTATAATGACAATTAAAGTAATTAAAATAAAAGAATCTTTTATCGATAAAAGAGGGAAGATAATAAATATTTTAGAGAAACCTGTAACCAGTATTGTAATTATTACTTCAAAAAAAGGCGCGATAAGGGCAAATCATTATCATAAAAGAGACTCACATTGGTCCTATATCATTAAGGGAAAGATGAAATATTACGAAGAGAGAAAAAGTGGAAAAGTTGAGAAAGTAACTGTGAAAGCTGGTGAAATGGTCTATAGTGCACCTGGTGTTCCACACGCAATGAAGTTCCTCGAGAGTTCTATATTTCTTGCAATGACAACACAGAAACGGCTTAAAGGTAAATATGACAAAGACACAATACCTCATGAAATAATATGAAAGCATTTGAAAATAAAAGAATTATTCTGACTGGATCTTCTAGTGGAATTGGACATGCATTATTACAATATTTTATTCAAGAAGGAGCAATTGTGTATGCTTCATCAAGAAACGAAAGAGAGCTAACAACAAAAGACAAACAGGAATGTATTTTTGAATTATTAGATTTATCTAATGAAAAAAACGTCGAGAAATATATTAAAGGAATTATACAAAAAGAAGATAGTATAGATATTCTAATCAACAACGCAGGGGTTGCGCATAATTTAGCTTTAGTTGAAGATATTAGTTCAGATATGTTAAGTTCCATTGTAAAAGATAATTTACTACCTACATTCAATATGATAAAATATGTGATGCCTGTGATGAAACGAAATAATTCAGGAACAATAATTAACATGTCGTCACGTGCTGGAAGACGAGCCGTACCTAAATTATCAGCATATACTGCTGCGAAATTTGCTGTAAGAGGTTTAACAGAATCTGCGGCAAAAGAAGTTCAAGATACAGGTATTAAGTGTATTTCAATCTCTCCTGCAGGAGTTAATACTGGAATGAGGGCGATGGTATTTGGACAGAGTGATGCACAAAATCAACAAACTACGTCGAGAATCACTGATATAATCTCAAGGATATTGTTGGGTGATCTTGATGTATCTAATGGTTCAGATGTTGTTATTATAAAAGACCAAGAACCAATAATCAGGGTGCCGGAAGTTTGAGATGCAGATCATGTAATCACAAAGAATTCTTAGAATTCATTTCATTAAAACGTCAACCACCTGCAAATGCCTTTCTTAAAGAAGAAGACTTTGATAAAGAAATTTCTTATCCTTTAGACGTGACTTGTTGTAAGAATTGTTTGCTTGTACAATTGACTGAAGAAAGTTATATTCCTAGGGATAAATTATTTCTAGATTATGCATATGCGTCTTCTATTTCAGGAGGATTGAGAAATCATTTCACAGAATTAGCTAATCAGTTAAAATCTGAATTTAATCCTAAAATCGTAGTGGATATTGGTTCAAATGATGGAGTGTTATTAAAACCATTGTTAGAACTGGGTTGTGAGGCAATTGGAGTAGAACCTGCGGCTAATCTGGCTAAACAAGCTAATGTTAATGGACTTACAACTCTATGTTCGTATTTTAATAAAGAGATTGTTGATAAAATTATTTCCGATAGCGGTCATGCTGATATAGTTGTTGCATCAAATGTTTTTGCACATTTGGACGAATATCATGATATCATTGAAAATGTAAAGTCATTATTGTCAGAAAATGGAACTTACATTGTCGAAGTACAGTATTTTGCAGATATGATTAAAGATATGACGTTTGACAATATATATCATGAACATGTGTTGTATTATACTATACATTCAATGATTAATTTATTTGATAAACATAATATGAATGTATACAAAGTTGAAAAGATTCCAACACACGGAGGATCAATCCGTGGTTATATTTCTAAAACAAATAATCCTCGACATCATAGTGTTGACGATTTACTAAAAGAAGAAAAACAAAACGGAATCGATGATTTACATACATTGGAGAAATTTAATGACCAACTTCAGAATAACATTAATGAGATTCGAGAATTATTTAACAGATTAAGCAACGAGAAAAAAAGAATTTTTGGTTATGGGGCGCCAGCAAAATCTAGTACTATGATTAATTCAATTGGATTAGACAATAGTAATGTTGAATTAATTATAGAGGATTCCCCATTAAAACAAGGACTATTTACACCTGGCAGTCATATTCCGATAACAGGTCCAGAAATATTACAAGATGAAACGCCAGATTATTTAATGATTTTTGCATGGAATTACGCAGATGAAATTATTGCTAAAGTTGAAGAAAAACATCCAAATTTGGATTATATTATTCCTATGCCAAATTTGAGACTAATTAATCATAGGTGATGTGTTTTTGTGGAACAGGTATGTAAATCATCATGTAAATTCCTGGATTGATAATCTTGAATCTTGTAAAATTGTTGATGCTGGTATGGGTTTTGGACGGTTAGGTTTTGCAATAAAATTAGATCATCCACACAAGGCTATTGAAATATATGGTTATGATTCTTATCAACCAGCTTTGGATTATGCAAAGTCTCTTGGATATGCTTATGAAACGATGAATAAACTTGATATTGGAAAAAGCAAATTACCTCATAACGATAAAAGTATTGATATTGGAATTGCTAGTGGTGTTTTAGCACATCTTGAAAAAAATGAAGGCAATCATTTATTATCTGAACTTGAAAGAATTTCTAAACATCATATTGTTACTGCACCTACAACATTACATTCACACAAAAAAAGTCTCTGTAATGATCCTGACATTGAACCATTGCGACATAAGTCTTCTTGGATATACAAGGATTTTGTGACACGTGGTTATAATGTGAGAGGCTTCGGAATTAAGGGCCGTGAAAAACAGACTACGTTGGATTCAATTATTACTCCTTACATATTTTCATTAAGTGCAGTTAATCAACGGTTTTGTGCGCTTGCAGGTACTGTTGTTGCATGGAAATAATTTTTGTTCTTTAGTTGGATATATTTTTTACAAGATTTTGAACAAGTATTCTAAAGTCTTTTTCAAAGATATATACAAAAATTACATAGATTCCTACTGAAATTATTCCTGGAGGAATTATATATATGATTGTTTCTAATATCCCTGATTGCGTCCATTGAAAAGTATTTTTATAAAATTGTAAGAATAACACCATTATTGCGCCACCAATTGAGTATATTATTGCTTGAGTTTTTGGAAAGACAAAAGGCATTACTGAACGAGCTGCTATGTATTTAAAAATTGTAAATGGAATTACTATTCCTGCATAAAGAATTCCCCAGTATAAAGCTAAAGTAATGTTGTCTGTTGTATTTTTGAAAATAATTATTATTGCGGCCAATCCTCCTACATAAAGTAAAGATTTGAATACGTCAATAAGTGGGAGTTTGAATAACCATGTTTTCCTTAAGATTTTAAATTTAAGATTATTGATATCTCTGTCTGAATCCTCTGAACCTATTAGAACGTTTTGCACTGCATTTTCTATTCCTTCAAATATTGCTACAATGATTAATAGACGAAGTACATTTGCAACTTGTACATAATCTGCTTTTAATATACCTAAAAGCGGTTCTGCAAGCATGAAAGCTCCTATAGCGAGTGGAACTTGCACCAATGTTTGTAGTTTTAGAGTCATTGTGACATCACTGGAAAGTTTATCTTTCATTAATTTTGGATACAAAATTCGTTGAAATATTTCGCTATATCTTACTATTGATGTAAATGTCTTACATGCTGCATAAAGTCCAACTATTATAGTTGTACCTGCAAGTAGAGCAACAATTAAAGAATCAAATAAAAATATTCTACTGACGCCAAAACCAAAAAATGGAATCCATGATGCTGAAATCCAAGAACGTGCTACATTAATTTGAAATTTACCCCGAATTCTATTATACGAACCATAATACATGATAAGAACTTGAATTAGTTGTGCCGCAGCTAATGATATTATTGCGCCGATTAATGATAAACTGTTGATATGTACTAAGTAATAGGCTACACTCACTTTTGCAATTTCAAAACCTAATGATGAATAACCTATAAATTGAGGACGTGTTCCGCGTATTATTGATTTGAATGGTTCAATTAATACTAAAAATGGTATTTGAACCATTGCAATAACTGCCAGATATAATATTGGTGAATTAAATCCCGCTTCAAATATTGTAGATGCAAACGTTAATAGTATAATATATCCGAGAATGATTATTGGAATGGATATAATACCAGAATATACTGCAGTTTTTCCTACATCTTCTCCACGTGAAATATTCCTTAGAGCCCAGTATCCAATTGGGAATATTGGGATTACCGCCAGTCCAATTGTGTTTCCTAAGACCTGCCAAAGCCCAAATTCTTCTACTGATAAGTTTCGTGTAATTATGATGACAAAAGCTAGACCTGTAAACAGTGTAGCGAATTGAGTTATAATTTGTATACTTCCAGCATATGCAATTCTAAGTGACAAATCTCAGCTATTTACTCAAATGCCTGTTTAATATACTGTTTGTTGTGAAATTATTTGCTTTTTTTCCACAATACAATTTTATATTGACCCGATCCTGATTTCCAAATACCATATTTTGATATTTCTTCAATTACTGATTGAGGTACTGCTTTAGTTGCCATTACATGATCTGTTTTAATAATTACAATTCCTCCAGGTTCTATTTTCTTTAGTTCTTCTCGCGCAATGATTTGAGGATAAGGACAAACTTCTCCTTTCATGTCTATTGAACTCGAATTGGTTTCCAATTCAGTAATTTCCTCATCTGATATTTCTATTTCTTTTGACATTATTTATTACTCCTAAATTGCGCAACCTGTTTTTCTAAACATCCAATGTGTTGCAACATATACTCCTAATATTAAACCTAATGATGTTATAAATCCTGCAACTGATAGAAATGCTAATCCGCTAAATGTGTTACTAATATTACATCCTGGTGCCATTCTTGATCCAAATCCCATGACTAGTCCTCCTAATACTGCATTAGGTATTCTCTTAGATTTAATTGTTCTTATTTTAAAATCTCCACTCATGTATGCAGATATAAATGCTCCAAAAATTAAACACACTAACATTATCATGTCTAAACTAATTGCAAAATTTCCTTCATTGAATACAACATTGTTCCAGTACATATTTTGTTCTAATACTTCTATTCCTGCTATGTTGCTGTATGCTAAACCTACCCATTTTGCTTGTGGACCTGTAACACTTAATGTGCCCCAAACAACAAACCAAAATGTTGCTAGTATTCCCATTCCTAAACCAACAATTTTTGCATCCCATTCTGATTTTATTTTCTTAACCGTAATACTTGAAAATTGAACCTTGCTTATTTCTTGTGATAAATCTAATTGATTTTTCTTTCTTAGATAAATTACTAATCCTAATATTATTGATATTGGTACTAGAGGAGCTAATACTTCTAAACTTTGAATTATACTATAGCCTTCGAATATTTGTAATGGAATGAAAAAGTATGGTAGAAATAATCCAGAAAATAATGCGGCAAATATTACATATCCAACACACGCTGATATTAGCACTAACCAATAATGTAAATATCCTTCTCCTGCTCTATACAATGTTCCAGATGCACAACCTCCGCCATAAACCATGCCTATTCCAAAGATAAATCCTCCTATGATATTTGACAATCCATAATTTGATACCCAGAAATTAGAACTTGAAACTCCCAAAACGTATGCTAAACTAGTACCTGCCATCATTGTAATAATTCCGATAATTACTCCCTTTAGTACTCTTGTATCTTTGAATGCGATAAAATCTCTCAATGCACTTGTAAAACAAAAACGTCCTTTCTGTAGAAGTATTCCAAAACCAAGTCCAATCAAGACTGTCACGCCTAATGAAAAAATATTATTATATTCTATCATGCTCTAACCCCCACAATTGAAATTCGCACTAATTATTTTGTTATTGTCTTTTATTTTGTTCAATTGAGTATTGCTATTCAATATATTGTAAAATTGTACATTATGAGATCCGTTTCCGGTTTCTAATGTAGCAACAATTTCAAAATTTGTTAAATCAATTATTGATACACTTGCATCATTACTGTTGCTGATGTATCCGTATCTTCCATCAGGATCTATATCTATATTATGCGGAAAACTCCCTGTCTTTAGTTCTTTCACTATCTCTCCTTTCATATTTATTATTAATATTTTGTCATCTTCAGGTATAGTCACAAGAAGATTATCCCCATTTAACGTTAATGCTATTCCGTGCGGATCTGACTCTAAGTTTATGCTGTTCTTTACTTCATTATTATCTATAAAGAAAATTTTTGAAGGATTTATTGCACCTACAAACATTTTATCATTCTTGTTTGAAACTATCATTAATGGCTCTGCATCAATCTTGATGTTATCTTTGACCTCCATTTTTATTATATCAACAATTGATATTGATAGTGATTTTGTATTTGTAACTGCTATTCCATCATTTAACAGCGCAACATGGTGTGGCTGCTCTTGAACTTCAATTCTGGATATTATTCGATCTGTTGTTGTGTTAATCATTATCAAAGAATTAGAGTCACGACTTATCAAGAAAAATATTTCTCCAGTCTCATCAAATATTCCTGCATGTTGAAGATTTGGACCTACTCGAACCCTTGATTCAATTTCTAATGATTGTGGATTTAGAGTAAATAATTCTGATTCTCCATCGTGAATTAAATATAATTTGTTCTTATTTTCATTAAAATGTGCTCCGTACTGACCTTCTTCAATGTTAATTTCTATGTTAGTTAAAGTCTTAAGCTGAATGTTATCTATTACAGTTGCTGTTTTACCTATTGTATTGAATACTACTGCTTGATATTGTTTAATTTCTGCTTCATTGTCTAAATGGTGTACATAAGTTCCTCCAATCAAAAACCCTATTGTTAACCCAACTATTATTGAGCTAACTAATAGTAATCTCTGATTCTTTTGTTCTGACAACTATTCCACTTAGTAGTTATTTGTATTGATTGGAATAATCTTTGATGGTGAATAAGGTAGTTTTAGACTATCGACCTTCTTGAAAGATCCTACCTCGAATACATCAACTGAACTGTCTCCAGGATTTGGTATATACGCAAGAGTACTGTCAGGACTAAATGCTGGATGTCCAGTATTCTCAATTTCTATCTTCGTGACTTCAGTCAAGCTTTCTACATCATATACTATTGATGCTGGTCTGGTTCTAACTACACAGTATTTTCCATCAGGAGTAAATTCACTTGTTCTTGGAGACGAATCTTTTAATGGAAATCTTTTTATTATCTCTTTTGCTTTTATATCCCAAACCATTTCTTCTCCATCCGCATTAGCAAAGATATCTGGATCAATAATTGACCAATTTGCTCCTGAATTTACTTCAATGAATGCCAAATCATTGTTTGGAGAAATTGTTACCATGCTTCCTCCCCAATCTGAATATTCTTCCGCTAAATGCTCTTCCACAGTGAAACTATTTGTATCTACTACTGTTAACAAACTCTCCAGCTGATTTGTTAACCATAATCTGCCATCAGGTGCAATCGCAACATCACAACAAAACTTTGGAACTTCTAGTTCACCTACTATCTTTCCACTTTGAAGATCAACTTTATAGATTATTGAAGGAGATATTGTATCTGACGAAGCAATGTTTTCAACTTCACCTCTTGCCCCCAGTAATTGCTCATCTGGAATTTTAGCAACTAATAGATTCAAAAAATATCCATATTTCCCATCTACATCAGTCTCTGCTAATGCAGATCTCCACGCTCCTTCTAATGGTATTTCTGTTAACTTCTCATTCGTTGACGGATTTACTTGATACACCGTAGCTTTTCCACCAGCTCTTCCAAGTCCCCAAACATTTCCATTTTTATCTGGATAGTGGTTAGCCCAGTCTACTCTTCCTGCATCTGCAATCCAAGTAGGTCCTGATGATGCTAAGACTTTTCCACGAGCTAGATCTATAGTTGCAATTGATCCTTCAGCGCCAAAGACATAGCCTAAATGTCCTCTTCCTTCTAATTTTTCTTTTACCTGTTCAAGTTCACTTGTTAATGTGCCAACTTGAGAATTTGATGTTAGATAACCTGCTCCGCCTATTCCTAGACCAACAGCTGCTCCAACTCCATACTTTAGAAAATCTCTTCTATTTGATTCGACCATATCTTATCGATATTTTATAATGCCGTTATATTTATATATTTATCGGTATCTGATTAATTCGTTAACAAATGAGTACGAAGCAAGAATTTTGGGACAATGTCTCAAAATACCGAGAAATGGGAATGGATCCTTTAAGATGGGTGGCAGGTTGTGCTGTTAAAGTTGATCTTAATACAGTAGTTTATCCTACTTTGCATAATTTAAAACCGGATTTAAAACAAATGGGAATTTCTCTTGGTGAGAGAGTTGACGCTGATATATTTCCTTTAACTGACAGTGGCCCAATAATAAATCGCAGAATTTACAACCCATTTGATCCTGATGTTGATTTAGATGACCTTAGACGAATTAATCCAAAACGAGCTATTTCATTATTACAAGTATTTCAAAAGAATGCAGAAAAGCAAGAAAAATTCCAAGCATTGTTGACTAGTCTTTATACATCAATATCTAAATCAAATGTTAATTTTGCTGTTGGAAAAGGACATTCAATAATAACTGGAGATGAAAACGCAGAATTTGCACTTTTTGATTTTATTTCTTACGAAGAAGGACGATCCGACGGTTATTGTTTATCAAATAATGATACTATACAAATTATTGATCCTACTGCAGACCCTTCATCTGAACAACAAACAAATGTCGCCGTATCAAATTCTCTTAATGATTTAATATCTTTAGGTTGTTTTGAAGAACTGAAAGTTTTGCCCGTTGTCGATGCACCAAATCAAGAAATTGAAGCGCAAATTCTAAAAAACATGGATAATTTTGCATCTAAATATAATATTGAATTAATTTCTGCAGAGTCTCCTAAACGAAATAAATTACTAATTGGCGCTACATTATTTGGCTCATTACGAAAAGAACCTCCAACTAAATTAAATTTGTTAGATTCTGGTATGGAAATTCTCGTTACACGTCCGTTTGGCGATCTTGCACCTATTAACGTCTTTTTGTCTTGTGTAGCTGACGAAAATTTCCTTAAAGACCTTGAAACCATTGGTTATACTCTTGAAGATGTTCAACGTGCTAAGGATTCAGTTATTGCAACTATGAACGAACCTAATCTTGCAGTCGCAAAAATTATTAATAAATATCTGCCTGATTTTGGAAACAACTTTGATATTCACGAACATATTCTGGCCACTGGCGATCTTTCTGGTCCTGGTATAATGATCTTTAAAGAACATGCAGATAATGCAAATGTTGATATCTCCATTGATAATTTGCCACTTCGTTATCCAGAATTTGTTAAATTTGCTACTGATAATTTCTTAATGGACAATGGTACTGCAGGCACTAATGGTGCTGTAGCTGTTATTGCTAGTCCAAATATAATAGAAAGTATAAGTCTTGATTTGTCTGCATCGGGTTATGATCCACAAATTATTGGTCGAATTTTAGGCAAAGGAACTGGAATTGTTAAAGTTTCGGAAGACGTAAAAGACATGATTGCATCTGATATATTGTTAAATCAATTACAAATTGGTGGAAACTGATTCATGCAAACACAAACTAAGAAACTTGATCTTGTTGGACAAGTATGTCCTTGGCCTGTAATTTTTACTGTGAAAGAATTAAAAAAATTAGAAAATGGTGAAGTTTTAGAAGTACTTGTTGATCATTTGCCATCAACAATCAATATTCCTTCTGCAGTAAAAAAAGACGGACATGAAATACTTAGTTCTAAAGAAATTGACGACGGTGTGTTTAAAATAGAAATTAAAACTAATAAAATATAATTTAATTTTTTTTTGGCGAATTGATATTATGAAAATTGATCAATCATTAGATGTTAAAGGACTTGTTTGTCCCATCCCTGTTTTAAAAACAAAACAACTAATTTCAAAAATGCAGAGTGGACAAATATTGGAAATATCTGCTACTGATCCTGCTGCAAAAGAAGATATACCTGCATGGGCTAATCGTTCAGGACATGAATTATTAGAACTAACTGAGGAAAATAACTATATTAAATTCTATTTGAGGAAAAAATAATTGACTGATTTAATTAGTGCTACTTGGCTTAAAGACAATATTGAAGATCCAAATATTATTCCTTTTGATATAAGGTCTCCGCGTGAGTATGTAAGATCTCATTTACCTGGAGCGCGTTTGATTCCTTATGAAAAAATATTAAGTTTTTCTGAAGATCTTTCTTTTTTTGATGTTGCTCCTCAAGACGCAATAGAAAAATTACTCAGTGTAAATGGAATTACGAATGATTCCGTGATTGTTGTATACGGGGATAAAAACGGTGCAACAGCAACTCGTTTGTTCTGGTCGCTAAAATATTATGGAATTACTGTAAAATTTCTTGATACGTCTTTTTCTAAATGGTTGCAATTAGGTTATCCTGTTAGTGAAGAAGTACCTGAGATTCAACCTACTAACTTTGTTATTACAACTCCTGTTGTAAATTTTAAAGTAAATCATGAATATGTCCAATCTAAGCTTAGTGATTCAAATTCTATTTTACTTGATACAAGAAGCCCCGACGAATTTAATGGAGTTATTGCAGCTGGACCTAAAGCAGGTCGAATTCCTGGTTCGATAAATTTTCCTTGGGAAATAGGAGTTGGTACTGATGGGTATATTTTTAAAAATATTGAAGAACTTGACAAAATCTTTGAAAAATACGGTATTACTAAAGATAAGGAAATTATTTGTTATTGTCAGGTTGGAGAGCGTGCATCTCACACATTTGTTGCTTTACAATTTTGTAATTATCCTAATGTAAAAATTTATGACCGTTCTTTTGCCGATTGGAGTACTCGTGCTGATTTACCTATAGAAAACTAGTTTGTTGAATAATCATTTGATGATGTATCTGTTTTTTTTTCAGTAGATTTCTTTTTTTTATTAGAACTTGTTTTTACTTTTTTTCGAGTTATTGTTTTTTCTTTTTCTAAAATTGCACTAAAACATGTCATTGTGTTTGATCTTGTTGATCCTATACTTACTGAATTTCCATAATGTATAATTTCCCAACCTTCTTCTGCTAATTTATTCAATTCTTCTTCAAATGATTTTTTTGTACTTTCTGCAACAACTTTGTACTGTCTCATATTATGTATTTTAATTACTTCGATATAATGTTTTTTTGGAAAATTTATGAATATAATTATTGAATAAATTTTCCTTGGGCGATTGTTAATCCATCTGGGAATATGTATAATAAAGCTAACCAAAGTATGTATCCAATTAACAATAAAATACCAGTTTGTATTGTTGTCATTACTGTATTTCCCATTGCAGGAATTAATTCCATTATCTTGTCATATTCAGTTTTTAAAATTTTTGATGCAGTTCTATAATTTCCTTTTGGAGTCATTGAATAAGTAGCTAATGCTATGAGACATGTTGGAGGAATACCTATTCCAATTACAAAAGATGATATTACACCTATAATTATTATTACATAACTTAATCCCATCATGATATTGTATAATCCTACAGCTCTTTCTTTTCCTAACCTAGCAACTAGGTGACGTCTACCTTTTGATTTATCTGCTTCCGTATCTGGAAATTGATTAATATATAATATTCCTGTTGTCATTAATCCAACAATTGAACCAATTATAATAGCTTCAATTTCTAATCCGTAAAAACAGTTTGAACAATTTCCTCCACTTTGAATAAAGTAAACTCCTGAGAATAATAATGGACCGAAATTAAGAAATACTGTTAATTCCCCTAACCCTAAAGTAGAAAGTACTGGAGAGTATAATATTACTGATAAAATAGAAATTGCAATTATTCCTAATAGAACTGAATTAAATCCAAAATAATTTAAGAAATATAAACCAATTGATGAACCTATGATCAGTAAAATAATTCCGCCAATTAAAACATTATTTGGCGACAGTAATTTTTCAGGTAATACCCTACTACCTCCGCTGAATGGTGTTGGTGTTGTTGCAACGTCTATTCCACTTTTATAATCAAAATAATCATTTAGGACATTTACACTGGCATGTAAACATACCACACCTATTAGCGTTAATATTGCATGAAGTAGATTAATAGTTGCAACATCAAAATATGCAACCATTACTCCTAAAGGAACAAAAATAACTGGAAGACTGAGGAAAGGAATTCTTAATTCTTTTGCCCAAACTTCAAGTTTCAATTACTTTATCACTTTTATATATCTTCAATGAATTCGGTCGTGCCAACAAATCCAATTTGTTGGTCCCCATCTTTTAACGGTCTAACAGTGAGTTTTCCGTTAAAATGAGATCCGTCCTTCCTGACTAGTTCTACAACCTCTTCCCAAACACCTTTCTCTACTGCCGTTTGCAAGAGTACTGGGACTAGTGTTTTAACATTCTCTTCAGTATGAAACATTCCAACATTTCCTTTTCCAATTAATTCATCTTTTGTATAGCCAAATAGCTTTTCTGCTCCTGGGCCAAATTCTGTAATTACTCCCGTCATATCGCATGTTATTCCTGAATATTGTCTTTCTTCGCTCATATTACCACTAGCATATGGTAATGTTATATTGTAAATAAACCTTGTTAACTAACCCGATTCTGATTTATTATATGTTCCTTGAATATTTTCTTCATACGCTTATTCAAATTCTAGTTATTTTATGGTTTGTTATAGTATTATTTCGAATTATTACTTTTTTTTATATAGACGAACTTGGGCATTTAATTTTGGATAATGTGGGAAATAATCGTGTTTCTGTTATAGTTCCTGCACGAAACGAAGAAAAGAATATTACGAGGTGTTTAAAATCATTACAGGCACAGGATTATGATAATTTTGAAGTAATCGTTGTTGATGATTGTTCAACTGATGATACTTTAAAAATTATACAAAAATTCTGTTTAACCGACGATCGTTTTATTTCTATTCATTTATCAGAGAAAAAGAAGAACTGGGCTGGAAAAAATTTTGCATGCTACCAAGGTTCACAAAAAGCCACTGGCGATATGTTATTGTTTACTGACGCTGATACTGATCATAATAAAGAATCTATTTCTTCATCGTTAGCATATATGAATAAGTTTCATCTTGATGTATTGACTCTTCTTCCTACACTTGTCTGTAAAGATTATTGGAGTAAACTTATTTTACCTATTTTAATCTCTATGATAAATCTTCTTTATTCGCCTTTATTCTTAAACTCAAAAAAACTACCTATTGCATACTTGATAGGAGGTTTTATTTTAATTAATAGAAAAGTGTATGATGATGTAGGTGGTCATGAAGCTGTTAAAAATTCTTTTGTAGAAGATAAATCTCTTGGCGAATTACTAAAAACCGCTGGTTATAAGTTAAAATTTATTCGTTCTGGGAATATTGTTAAAACATTTTCAAACATTGGGTTTTCTGATAATATTAATGCAATGCAGCGTGGTATTTCTTCATCTTTTATTGACATACATCCATTTTTTGGTATAATAACTATAATTATTGGATTCTTCGCATTAATTCTTCCATATATTCTTGTTTTACAGTTTACTTATTTTTCATTAGAAAATATTCTTAAAATATTCTTGATAGTTTCTTTTATGCAATTATCATATTTTTTTGAATTCATTGATGTCAAACATTCTAAATTGTACGTCTTCTTACATCCATTTTCTTGTATATTATTATTTACATCACTAATTATTTCCGTTGTAAAAATTCAATTTAATTCTCCTTTTACATGGAGAGATAGATATTATAAAAAATCTTGATTATAATTCAATATCTTTGTTTCTTCTATATCCAAAAAATGGTCTTAAGTATATTCCAAATGCTATTCCTGCAATTAGCCCTGCTAGATGTGCTCCATGTGCAATATTTGATGGTGTAAATAGACCAAAAATATCTCCAATTGCGTATAGTGCTGTAAGTACAATCATTGGTACTGGTACTAATCCCCATACGTAAAATTTCATGAATGGAGCTAGTATTGCTAATGTACCCATTAATCCGTAAACTGCTCCTGATGCACCTATAGCAGGAATTGAATAATTACCTGTTGTTATCCAATATCCTATGTTTCCAAGAATTCCCGATACTAAAAATATAATTAAAAATTTATTTTTTCCAAGTAAACGTTCAAGATTTATTCCAAATGCAAATAACATGAACATGTTGAAAAATAAGTGATTTATATCTGCATGAAGAAATATTGTTGTAATAAAAGTCCATGGTCTAGTTATTGCATGTTCTGGTATGAATGCAAAATATTGCCATATTCCTGGACCTGTTATAAATTGTATTATGAATCCTGCTATTGCTATTCCTATAAATATTAATGTCCATTTTGGTCCAGATCTGTACGGTCTATTATTTGTTTCAACAAATTCCATATTTTTTTTATCTATATCCTAGTATTAAAAAATAATTAATTGTCAATAATAGAAAATAATAATGAGAAACTTGTTTATAACTTATGGATAAATCAAAATCCCTTCGTAAAATTCTACAAAATAATGATACCATTTTGGTGCCTGGTATTTATGACGCTTTAAGTGCAAAGATTGCCCAACAAGTTGGTTTTGATACTGTATTTCATACTGGCTATGGAACTGCAGCTACATTACTTGGCGTTCCTGATATTGGTTTAGTAAGTTTTTCCGAAATGAATGAAAGAGTCTCATCTATCTGTAATTCTATTGATATACCTGTTATTGCAGATGCTGATACAGGTTATGGAAATACATTGAATACTATGAGAACCGTAAAAAATTATATTCGTTCTGGCGCTGCAGGATTGATATTAGAAGATCAGGTTTGGCCAAAAAAATGCGGACATATGAAAGGAAAATCAGTAATTTCTATTGAAGACATGCAATCAAAAATTCGTGCTGCAGTTCAGAGTCGTAAAGAAGAAAAATCAAATTTGGTTATTGTTGGCAGAACAGATAGCTTGGCTGTTGATGGTGTTGATCTGGCAATAGAACGAATTAAAAGTTATAAGAGAGCTGGAGCTGATTTATTGTTTATCGAGGCGCCAAATAAACTTGATGAATTAGAAATTATTGCAAAAAAAGTAAAACTTCCTTTGTTGTTGAATCAATTAGAAGGAGGTAAAACTCCTATGATACCTTTTAAAAAAGCTAAGAAAATAGGTTTTAAAATTATTTTATTTCCATTAACTTCTTTATACGCATCTACTAAAGCCATGATTGACGCACTTACTTTTCTTAAAAAACACAATACTTCTGTTGGTATTGAAAAAAATCTAACTACTTTTGATATATTTAATCAACTTGTTGATTATGATAACTTTAATAAATTGGAACAAAAATTTTCTAAAAAATAATTAATTTACATATTTGGTAATTTTTTTCTTGCATGTTTCTATTCCGTTATATTCTCTGGTCAAATTCTGAAATTTTTCTACATTTGAAATAAATTTATTTTCATTAAAAATTTTATTTATAGAATTTAATAGCGAATTATGTATGTTTTTCTCATCTAAGTTTATTCCTAAACCCAATTTTTCTATTTTCGCAGCATTCTGAATTTGTTCTGTTTGATTTTTTATTGGTATTATTATTGATGGCTTTCCACATGTTATCGAATTTCCTATTGTTGAATGTCCTCCTCTTGTAATCATACAATCTGATAATTGAAACATTTCTTTAAATGGACACCATTCAAATACTATTATTTCATTTATTTTCTTTGGCTCTGTATTTCCATTTGGATTTCCTTTGGAAATTATTATATTATATTTATTTTGAACTGATTTCATTTGCTTTATGATGTTATTGTAAATATTTGGTCTACTTTGTTCTGGTCCACTTATTTGTATATAGATTGTAGGTTTATTCTCGACCAGTTTTAATTCTTTTTTAATTCTGTCTGTTTTTTTGTAATCTATTTCTCTTGAAATAAATCCTATGTATTCAATATTATTTTTTATAGATTTGACTCCTTCTATATTTTCTATACATATCGTATTTGGCGGAGGTAAATCTGGTATTAAAATTTCATTTGCATAATTCCATAGACGTCCCAAAAGTTCAGCATTAATTTGTTCTAATTTCTTTCTTCTTTTGTTTTGTAATCTGATTAATAATTTAATTTGATTCAGAATGACTATTGATGGTACATCTAACCTCTTTGAACATAGGATTGGTGATAATCTTGAATCACTAAATATTAGATCAGGTTTTTGCTTTGAAATTAAATTAAATTCATATCCCAAGTGATATAGGAATATTGAAATTAATTTTGGCATGCTAATAACTGTCTTTATTGTTGATACCGTTCCATCTTTATTCCAAGACACATCAATTTTTGGAATTTTTTTACATTGCATTCCATTTGCTGTCAAAAATTCATATCCATCACTGAATGAACTAAAAAAATATTTATAATTTTTATTTAATGATTTTGCAATTAATAAATTTCTATTTGCATGTCCTATGCCTGAACCAAAAGTTGGAAAATATATTTTTTTTTGATTCATAGCGCATACATCATTATACTTTTAATTGAAATCAGTAGTTCTTTTTAGTACTCTGCCTATTCCTGGTTTGCTTAAAATTTTTCCATTTCGAAATCCAATCTTTCCGTTAATAATTGTCGTAGTTATTTCACCATTCACTTTCTTTCCTTTAAATGGTGTAAATTTAGCTTTTGATAAGAAATTCTTTGGTTCAATTATTTTATAATTCTTTTCATTAATTAATATTAAATCTGCATTATATCCTTCTTTTATTTGACCAATATTTTTTAACTTAAATCTTTCTACAGGATTTTTTACTAATACTTCAAATATTCTTTGCAACGTAATTTTCTCCTGATAAAATAAATCAAACATTAATGGAACTGTTATTTCTAAACCTGGAAATCCTGGATATGATTGTTCTTTTTCTTCTACTGTATGAGGTGCATGATCTGTTGCTATCATGTCAATGTTTCCATTTTTTATACCTTCAAATATTGCTTGTTGATTATTTCTATCTCTTAACGGAGGTTCGCAATGTTGATCTTCTATAATCTCCTCTGTGTTTAAAATCATATGATGTGGAGTTGTTTCACATGAAATGTCAATTTTGTGTTTGTTATCCGTTATAATTTTTAATCCTTTATTCGTTGATACATGAACAATATGTATTTTACATTTAGTTTTTTTTGCTAATTTAATCATTTGTTCGATTGCTACTGTTTCGGATTCTACTACATGATTATTATTCTTAAATAAATCTGGGCTTTCTGCATGTATTAATAAAATCGAATTATTCTTTTCTATGTTTCTCATCATTGTTTCAATATTGTCTCTGGATAATTCTTGATTTTCAAATGGTTTGTGTAAATAAATTTTAAAGCCTATTGCATTTGATTTTATTAATGGTTCTATATCATTGTTGTTTATTGGAGAACAATAGAATCCTACATTGCAGAAAATTTTTTCCGACGCCTCCTTTTGACGTTTGATTAATTCCTTTACATTAGTTATTGGTGGTTTTGTGTTTGGCATATCGAGTATAGTTGTAAAACCACCTGCTAAAGCAGCACTAGTTCCTGAAATAAAATCTTCTTTATAACTTAAATTTGAATCTCTTAAATGACTATGTACGTCAATACAACCCGGAAATACAATATTGTCTTCTGCATCTATTGTATTTTCAGCTTTTAAGAGATTCATTTCATTACTAACTTTGATTATTTTGTCCCCTTCTATAGAAATTCCAATCTCCTCTAGTTGATTTCCTGTCCACACTCTACCGTTTATTATATTTAATACCAATTTGATTACTCTCACTTTTCTACTAATTCTGAACCCCCAGCTGGAAGTATGCGTAAGAAATCATCTAATGGTTTATCTTTATAAATTTCTGATAAATTGCTATCTAATTTAGCTATAAGCTTCTGTTTTACAATTTTTGCTATTTCCGATGATTTTCTTTTTCCTGGTTTAATAATAACAATTGCTAAAGAATTTACTTTTATCGCTTTTACTGGACCGCTCATTATTGTATACTTGTTTTCATATTTTATTGCTCCTATTGCAATTTCCGGTTTTATATTTTTTATCATGTTTTTTTTCCCTTCAATTAAGAAACTTCCTTTTGGAAGATATGATCCACTTGGCGCTCCTTTTTTTACTTGTTCTGGTTTAACAAAATACACATCCACCGGTATTTGTGTTCTCCAAGCTCTACTAAAAGAACCCGTAGCCATTGCAACTTCTTGTATTGATAAATCACTCGCATTATCCTTTAATATAAAAAATGGAGATCCTATTATTTCCGAATGAAAGACTAAATCATTGGATTTTGTATGTTTTCTTATTATTGCACTATTTGAATGAGAATCTCTTCCACCTATTGCTAATATACCTTCTGATGTAATGAACCATCTATATCTTTCAAACCACAATAATTCTTCTTTTTCTTTCAGTTCTGTTCTATCTTTCTGATTATCGATTTTATTCTTGATATTATCTAAATTTATTTTTAATTTTTTAGTTGCATTTTCTATTGCTTCAATTTTTTTCTCTATTGTCTTTGCTTTATTAAAAAAGATCGACGAAAGTTTCATTGGTTTTATCTCCTCTTCTAATTCTCTATTTGTACTGATTATTGGTATTTTTATTAGATTATTCTTTGATTTACTAAATTCAATCTTTTGATCTTGTAGAACCTCTTCATAACTATTGGATTTACTT
>CESY01033074.1_pt1 | contig 52201 bp, 74 predicted proteins | sample 531201 | NCBI WGS metagenome assembly CESY01 (sample SAMEA2622048, study PRJEB7988) | marine metagenome | biome: marine biome (ENVO:00000447); feature: mesopelagic zone (ENVO:00000213); material: "saline water (ENVO:00002010), including plankton (ENVO:xxxxxxxx)" | depth 488 m | reverse complement strand
TTTCATGGAAGCACTTCATTCAAGAGCTTATTCTCATATTATGAAGAACGTTTATCCTAATCCATCTGTTGTATTTGACACTATTTTAACTGATAAAGAAATACTAAAACGTGCTAAAACTGTTACTGAACATTATGATAATTTTGGACGTGCGGCACAAGATTATTTTGTAAAAGGTAAAGGTGATCTTAAAGAAGTTAAAAAACAATTATATTTGGCAATGTTTAATGTTAATTTATTAGAAGGTGTTAGATTTTATGTTTCATTTGCTTGTACATTTGCTTTTGGTGAACTTAAACTTATGGAAGGTTCTGCCAAAATATTATCTTTAATTGCTAGAGATGAAGCTACGCATTTAAGCCTAACATCACATATAATTAAAAATTGGCAAAAAGGTGATGACCCTGAAATGAAAAAAATTATTAAAAGTTGTGATAAGCAAGTTATTCAAATGTTTAAAAATTGTGTAGAAGAAGAAAAGGCTTGGGCAAAGTATTTGTTTAATGCAGGTTCTATGATAGGATTAAATGAAAAACTTTTACACAGATACGTAGAATGGACAGGAAATAAAAGATTAAGAGCTTTGGGTTTTGATCCAATTTATGATATTCCACCATCTCAAGATCCATTACCTTGGACTAGACATTGGTTAAGTTCAAAAGAATTACAAGTTGCACCTCAAGAAACAGAAGTAGAATCTTACTTAATTGGTGGTATTAATCAAGATATAAAAGAAGGACAATTCGCTAAATTTAAATTATAATGAAAAATTTTGAAAACATGGACGGCATGGAAGTACTTTGGTATCTTTTAACTAATTGGGAAGAAGGTAGAGGACTTTGGATGATTATTGGATTCGGCTTGACAATCTTCGCAATCAGTCTTATAATAGATTATATGGACAAAAAGAACAATACAAAAAGCGATTGGCGAATCAAGTACGATGGCGAAATATAATTTACTATGTTCTCATGATCATCCTTTCGAAGGTTGGTTTGATTCCGAAAAAGCATATCTAGATCAAAAAAAGAGCAGATTATTAATTTGTCCAATGTGTGACGATCCTATAATACGGAGAGCAGTTATGTCTCCTAACCTAAAATCTAAAACAACTAAAAGAACAGTTAAAGAAAAAAGTAACAAAGTCTTTTTTAATAGTAGACAGGCTTTAAAAAATTTAAATAATTGGGTGTCACATAATTGTGAAAACGTAGGTACTAAATTTGCTAAAGAAGCCAGAAAAGCTCACAAGGGAGAGAGAGACGATCACATATATGGTACAGCTACCGATAAGGAAATTGACAAACTTTATAAAGATGGCATACCTGCAATAAAAATTCCAAAGGTAAAGGATAATTAAATGTCAAATATAGTATGGTCTAAAATGCAATGTCATTTTTGTGATATGGCTAAAAGACTTTTAGAACAAAAAGAAATTGTATATGAAGAAAGAATGATTGGTGAAGGCTGGACTACAGAGCAATTATTAGAAGCAGTTCCTAATGTCCGAACTGTTCCTCAAATTATCTTAGACGGAAAATTAATAGGAAGTTATGACAATTTAGTAGAACATTTTAAAAAAATAGACAAAGAAAAATATGCCAGAGATTAATCCAAACGATACTGTATCTATAAAACTACCATCAGGTGAAGAAGTTGTTGGAAGACTAATAGAAATTACAGATAAAGAAATAATATTAATGCGTCCTATGATGTTAATACAAATGTCAAAAGGAATAGGCTTAGGACCTTTTATGTTTTCAGCACCACAACATCAAGAATACAGATTTAATAAAGCATCTGTTGTATCTTACACAAAAACGGAAGTGCATATGGCTAAAAAATATGCAGAAGGAAGTACCGGTCTTAAATTAACATAATGAATAAAATAATAGCAACAGACTGTGACGGAGTTTTACTTCTCTGGGAAAAAGGTTTTGATGCCTGGATGAAAGCAAATGACTTTAAAAAATGGGATAGTGGTCACTATAATATAGATATGAATTATCATCTTCCACAAGGTTCTTCTTTACCTTTAATAAAAGTATTTAATGAAAGTGCTTGGATGAGAGATTTAGAACCTGTTGAAGGTAGTGTTGAAATAGTAAAAAAATTATCAGAACAAGGATATAAATTTGATGTAATAACATCTCAAACTTTAGATACAAAAGCACAACAATTAAGACGAGAAAACTTAATAAATGTTTTTGGAGATGTGTTTAATGAAATTACATTTTTGGATATGGGAGCAGGAAAACGAGAAGTCCTGGATCAAAGAATGAAGCAAAAACAGTACAAGCCAGGAACATTTTGGATAGAAGATAAACCAAATAATGCCGAAGATGGGGCATCTTTGGATTTGAAGTCACTTCTGTTTGACTTACCACACAACAGATGGTATAATAGTAAAGTAACTCCGGTCCAACGAGTTAGTGGTTGGAGCGAGATTTATAACGTTATAATTAAGGAGAATAAAAATCATGAGTGAAACACACCAACAAATTACTCAAGCCGTTGAAGCTTACGTTAAAGAAAACGAAGCCTTCGAAACTAAAGGAATTAAAGCCGCGGCGGCTAGAGCCAGAAAGGCCCTGGGAAATTTGGGGAAACTTTCTAAAGCTCGTAGAAAAGAAATACAAGAAAAGAAAAATTCTATGTAATTCATCGTTGGCGCGGATCTAATCGATTATCCGTGCCAACAACACCCTTTTTCAGGAATCCACATAAATAATTCAAGTTACTAATAATTAATATAGTAAATATAATAGAAGACAGAATAAAGTATGGCAACAGGCAAAATCAAATGGTTTAATTCCGCTAAAGGTTTCGGATTCATCACACCAGATCAAGAAGGCAAAGACGTGTTTTTACACGTTTCTGCTTTAAAAGCCTCTAATTTAAGTGACGTTCATGACGGCGACTTAATGGAGTATGAGCTGGTAGAATTCCGAGGACGACAAGTAGCTGGAAATCTTAAACGCATTGTAGTAGAATAATCATCCCAACATAAAACAGCATATCAAACTGTACCATCGATGTCTTTGACATATCAATAAAAAGATGTTATAAATATTACTGTAGACGTTGAAGTTTGGGTAATAAATTTCAGGGACGTCGGGGCAGTACCGACCACCTCCACCAAATTCTTCCGCGTGAAACATTTTAAGGTTTAAGTGTTTAACGGGGGTGAACTAGGATCGACCGGAATGTAAAGACAAATGGAGTCTATCTAGTAGGCACGAAGTAACGTCCAATTTATAAATGCATTAGCATTTAAACCTGAAGTGACAGTTCCAGTTAGCATTTTTGCTGACAGAGAACTGGTTGCAGTTTAATACTGCCATTTCGGAGAAAGGTTAATCTCGGCAACAGAACATAGACCAGCATAGGGGCTTCGGCCCCTATGTTTATTAAACATTCTTATAACTTCTCTTAACATTTAATTTCCGCTTTAACTTCTCTAAATAATATTCTTATGTTGTATAGTAGAAGAAGAAAAAAGTTAATGAGCAAATTAAAAAAAAATGCTCCAAAAGTTCCAGATCTTACTTGCCCAAGTATAGATAGTGCTATCGAACGACTTAAGAAAATATATGAAAAAAATAAACCAATTTCTGATTACCAATGGAAACTTATAGATAAAAGATTAGAAGTTCTTAGAGAACAAAATGAACTTCTTCGTGAAAGTGGCAAATATTGGTACGAATCCTGCAAAGAACACCTCAAAAAGTCATAAAAATCAACACTTTTTAACTATTGATTTATGTTTCAAAATCTGCTATTATAGTAGTATATAAATATAGTTAATATAATGAAGAAACAAACCCGAGAACAACGGAAGACATCTGCATCTAAAAGAATAGTTCTTAAAAACCTAAAAAGATGGGCCAATTATTCCATCGCAGTAATAATATTAATAGCAATTTCTTTTTCATATGGAACATTCTTTCCTAACAAAGTTGTTTCAAACAAACTTTCGTCAACAATGTTTGAAAGCATAAAAAAACATTTTGCTAAAATCAATATTAAACTAGACAAAATAACTATGCAAAATAAAAAAGATATGGAAGTATCTTTATATTTGGATATTCACCAACCAGAATTTATATATAATGATGCTGATAGCTTCGTTGATGCAGTACGTCAATGTGTAGATTATCTTAATTATACAACAGAACTTGAAAAAAGAATTCCTTCATCTATTATAATAGCAATGGCTGGAGTTGAATCAGGTTGGGGAACTTCTAGATTTGCAATAGAAGGTAATGCATTATTTGGAGTACGAACTTGGGATCCAAACACACCACAAATGAAACCAAAAAATTTAGACAATATAGATTGGGGTGTTAAAAAATACAAGCATCAATGCGAAAGTATTCGTGATATGATAGAAATTATTAATAGACATCCTGCTTATAAAGCCTTTAGAGATGAAAGGGCAAAACAATTAAAAAATGGTAAATGGGATTACAAAAAATTAATAGCAGGATTAAATGCATGGAGTGAAAATAAAGATTACGACCATCTAATATATAGTACTATATTAGATAGAAACCTTCCATAGTTATTATGAACTTTATAGAAATAATATTTCCTAAAAGGAAAAAACGTAAATTACCTAATACAGCAAAATTAAGAAAAATCCGTGCTGAACATCAAGCCTGGCTTAAAAACCTTGGACTAGATGCCAAAAGTTTAAAAAAGCGATGGAAAAATATAGCTAACGAGAGTTGGTTCCCTAATTATACAACCGATAATAACTATCCACCAACATCAGACAAAATCCCAGTAGGTACTTCACTTAAAAAAGAACGCATGGAATATTCAGGCGAAAGAAAACTACTTGGTATAGCAACAATGCACAAATCTAATATGGTACCAGTCTTTGATAAAGAAGACGCCAAAGATATTGCAAAGATGCGAAGATGACATTAGAAAAAAGAAACATTAAGCAATTAGCAAAAGAAATGAAAAAACAATTCGATGCTCATGAGGATTGTGTTCTAGATTACGACTTACCAAATAAAGAAGGTTATGAACTTGTAATTTCAAGAAGTAGTGAGGGAGAAGATGGCTCATACATTACTACAGTAGATCTCCATAAGTATGAAAGCGATGATTATGAAATGCAGTCGACTTACGGGTCGTCAGATTTAAATGACTTCGAATGGATTGTACAAGAAGTTATAGATAATGGAGGAAATATATAATGACATTAGGCGACGGTATATTATTAGGACTTATAGGCTGTACATTAACAGTCGTTGGTTTAGGTTACGCATATTATAAAGGTTCTCAAAAGAAAGAAGACGACGAAGAAAACGACCTTTTCTAGGTTGTATTTTAACATTTTGGTAAACTACTACCAAAAAAGCCTTCAAAACCAAGACTTCTTAATCGAACAAATACCTTGACTTTTTGGTAGCAATTCTATATAATATAGATAATGAATACTTTTAATCAAGGAGGCAAAATGAAAGGCTCATTTAAATTAGTAACTGTTTTATTTGCAATGGTATTCCTTTTGAATGCTTGTGCAAACAGAATGGTAAAACTGCCTACAGAAAATCCAAAACACAAGACTGTTCCTGCATGGTACTTAAATCATGAAGATAGCGGTAAAGAAGGCATAATTTTCAGAGATGGATATTTTTATGCTGTTGCTGTTGCGGTTTCTCCAGATATGGAGATGTCTATTAAAAAGGCAGTACTTAAAGCAAAATCTAAAATTGCTGATAGAATCAACGGGGAGATGAATAATAAGACAACTATCATCTATAACGAAAGTGGTTCTGCTGAAGCAGTTGTAGGTATTGAACAATCAGAGGATGTAATAGTTAATTTCATTTCTAAGACAGTTCTTAGAACATATAAAGTAGAGAAGAAATTGACATTATTTAACACTGATAAAAATAACTATAGATCATTTGTTTTGATGAAGATATCTAAGAAAGAAGTAGACGAAATTATTGCATTAATTGAAAGCAAAAAGATGGTTAAATTAAGCAATAAAATTGATAATATTTCTGACAAGATATTAGACCAAGCGAATAAACAATAAGGACTTATGAAAAAGTTATTTTTTCTATTGTGTGCCACGACTCTATTATTGGTTGCTAGAGCAGAAGCAGGCGGAGTTTGGAGTGATCAGTATTGTAATATTGAAACACAAACTATAATAACCAAAGACACTAATGGTAAAATTATTAGTGAAGAATCAATAGAAAAATTAGTATGTAATGACGGAGCAAAAGATTTCCTTGCTTATAGCGGTATAGCAAAAGAATGCAGGGAATTTTGGTTCGAAATTTTATTAAGCAACAGATTTGTAAAAAGGAAAGGTTATGTTTGCCAAAAATTTGACGGTAGTTGGGAAATTGTGTATAATCCTAAGTAGCTTATTGTTGTTCGCTTGTAGTTCAACAAAACAAAGTTCACTTAATAGCGAAAGCACTTTTAAGAGTGTAGAAAGTGACTTTGAACAAACTGGACACGCAGTTAACTTAATATATAATTCAATAAAATCTAAACACTTTAGTTTAACCAAACAGGATCAAATCAAACAAATGCAGGCGGTATTCTTCGCATTAGATAATGCAGAAGAAGGTCAAGTTGTTAGTTGGGTTAATGGTAAGAACGATACATTTGGTTTGGTTAAAGTAGTTTCAAGTTATCCACACGGTAGTGGGTATTGCCGTGTAATATTCACACAAATCTCTAAAAAAGGTAAGGTTAGAGACTTCTCAGAAACAGCCTGTAAAGACGTTGCTTATGAAGGCTGGCAATTCATTAGAAATTAACATTCGGGTTAATCAGATAGTTTTATTAACGATAAGTATTAGTTTAAATAATACTATATGTTTATCGCACTTCTTACATTAATATCGGCCCTGTCAATTTCAGGTGTAGCAATATTCTATTCAGTAATAGGATTGGCTACTATATTCCCAGGAGCATTTGTTCCTGTGGTTATAATGGGCTCTGTGTTAGAAGTAGGTAAGTTAATAGCCGCCAGTTGGTTGTATCGGAACTGGAAACAAACTCGGTTTCTCTTAAAATTTTATCTCGCCACAGCCGTGGTTGTATTAAGTTTAATAACGTCTATGGGTATATTTGGGTTCTTATCCAAAGCCCACCTAGAGCAGAACCTAGCAGAAAATACAGTTGTACAACGAATTGACATTATAAACAACAAAATCACTAGTGAAAAGACATATATCAAAAGACAAACCCTTATTATAGAAAGAGCTGAAAAAAGTCTTACAAGAACAGCTGGTACTAACGACGAAGCAATTGCAATTGAAAAAGAGAATTTAAAAGCAGTAGAAGATAAATTCAAAACTTTACTTGTAGTTGAGACCAAAAACATTGAAAATTTAACTGATAGAATGAAAGTATTGGATAAAGACGTTAGTGACGTACTAACTGCAAACAAATCATTTTTTAATGAAGAAAAAGCGGCTAAACAATTAAAAGAATCACAAAAAGAAGAACGAGCTGGTATTAATATAAAAATAAGCGAATCCCAAAGCAGAATAGCTCAACTTAAAGAAGACTACGCAAATGATACTGCCGTTATACAAAAAAGAATAGAGAAGTTAAGAGAAGGCGGAGTTGACGACAAATCAGGTGTTTATGCACAAATAGAAGTAGCAGAAGAAAACATATTAAAATCACAAAACAATATAGATGATTTAATTATTGACCGAGAGCCTTTAGAGGCAAGAATGATTAAGTTAGAAGCAGAGATAGGCCCAGTAAAATATATTGCCGCACTTGTAGTTGATTGGGGAGTAACAGATAAAGTTGATACAGACGAAGCAGTAAGATGGGTTATCCTTATTATAATTTGCGTATTTGATCCACTTGCAGTTGCATTATTATTAGCGGCTAATCAAAGTATGCTAAGAAGATTTCCTAATACTTGGGAACCGCCAGAAGACCCTACACCACCAAGTAAACCTAAAACTCCTGAATTACCACCTAAAGAACCAAGTACGGGTAAAGGTTTAAGAGCATCTGATTTAATTAAATCAGGAGAAACAGAATTAGGTAAAGAACATGAAACTTTATTACAAAACATAGACAAGCATTCTCCATCTGCAGAAGCAGAGGAATTAAAGGAAATGGATGATACAGTATCTGAGCCTTCTGTTTCAGAACTCTTAGCAGAAGGATTTGCTGAAGAACAAAAAGCAAGAGCTATAGAAGAAGCGGAAGAAGAAGCTAAAGAAGAAAGACAAGACGAACTACTTGATGAATTTATTGACGATAATGCAGACGGCTTTGATGAAGACCAAGTAAAATACGATATGGAAACTGACCCAACACCAATACCTATTCCAATGGAGCCTATCCCAACAACGGCAGATGTTGCAATGATTTTACCTGAACGTAATGTAGCAACAAAAAAAATGGTCCAAGAGTATGATGTAGAAAAAGAACTAAAAGAAGAATTATTAAAAGTGGGTCATGATAAAGAAGACGAATTTTTTAGAACTCTTGATCCTGAAGAACAAGGACGTTTAGAAGCATATGATGAAAAAGATAAACGTTGGCAAAATGAAAAAGCAGAATGGAAAAGCAAAAACCCTGAAGATACAATAAAAAGACATAAAGAATTGTATATAAAAGGCTTTATAGAAAAGTTACCTTGGGAAGACATAAGCCTAGAAAAACCAGAAGATTTAGAAAGCTGGAATAAATGGGTAGATGCGGCAAATAAAGAAGCAGAAAAAGAAGACGAAGGCGTAGAAAAAAAAAGACTGACGAACCTACAGTAGATCCAAAACAACCAAATAAAGAAGTATTCCCAATAAATTACATAGTTAGAGATAAGAATATTCAAGTTCGTAAAAAAACTATGCCAAAAGAAGACGACGAATCATAATATTGACATTTACCATCCAATATGCTAAAATAACTTAATGTCAGAAATTAAGTTAATAACACCTCCCGATAAACTATTAAACAATAATAAAAGTTTCCTTTTGGTTAATCTAAAGGATACTTTTAAAGATGAATTTAATAACATTATGAAAAACATAAATGTTAATATTAACCTTTATATGTATGATGAAGCAGGTTACAAAGATAGTGCTAATTGGTTAATTGAAATATCTAATTTAGCTGACTATATTATTTTGGATATAGACCAAACTGGTTTGGATAATTGGTTAATTGGATATCTATTAGCTAAAAATCATACCTTTTATACTTGTATAGATATACCTAAACCTAGACCTTATAACTTAATAAACAGTAATAGAATTTATAATTTAGATCCAATAAAAACAATCCTAAAAGACTTAAATGACACACCAACTAACACGAAAACAACTAATTGATAGTATAATCAATATACCCAAATATTATATTATTAGATTTACTGGTTTAGGATATGAATCAGTAATGGGTATAATAACAAAAAAACAACATGACTATTGGAAAAGAAAAGGACAACGTAAACTAGGAGAGTATCTAGCAGAGTTGCGTGATATGAATGACTTAGATTATGTTCCTTATGAATCCCAATTAAAATCATCTGATTGGTATGATTATGATAGTGTAGCCCACGCCGCCGGTGCCGAACTTAATCCTAAAAATTATTTGACTATAGAAGAAATTGATGGTCCAGACGTTCATACAGTATTAACTGAAAAATTATCTATTAAAAAATTAGCTAAACGTGGTATTGGTACATTTTGTACAGGAATATTTAATTGTAATATGAGTACATTAAAAGACAAACATTATTTCCATGGTCAAAGTCACGAACTAGGTACTTGGACTAATGAAGAAAAAATAGTTACTAACGCATTAGGTTTACAATTAGACAAGTTAAAAATACTATATGCAGATGTAGAAGGTAAACAAATAATTCATGGTGTTAGATATATTAAACAACCATACCATATGGAGACAAATAAAGTTACCGGAAAAAGTCTTAAACTTGGCGTAAAAAGAGGCTGGTATGATATTTTGGCGAATTTAGGCTCTTGATTTTTCGCTGAATAATGTTTATATTATAATAGTATGATAAATAACATTGTACGTGATGCTATGATAGGTCTCGTACACATAACTTGCTTAACAAAGGAGGACGATTATGACAAATAAAGCCCTATCAATTTTTAATCAACTAAGACCCGTTACAATTGGATTTGATAACGTATTCGATCATTTTGAAAGAATGATGGAAGGCGATAACTTTTTCAATGGTGCTGGTGTTAATTACCCACCTTACAATATTGTGAAAACAGGTGAAAACACTCACGATATTGAAGTTGCTCTTGCTGGATTCAGTAAGAAAGATATTGATGTAGAGTATAAAGACAATATGCTTACAATCAAATCTATCAAAGAATCCAATACTGGCAATCAAAAGGATGGAGTTGTGCATAGAGGAATATCACAAAGATATTTTTCTAAATCTTTTACAATTGCGGATGACGTAGAAATAAAAGGTGCAGAACTTAAAGATGGTCTTTTGACAGTTTCTTTGGAAAGAATAATTCCGGAAAGTAAAAAGGCTAAAAAAATAGACATTAAGTAATATTAATGGAGATAGGTGGGGGCGTTTTTTAATACGCCCTAACCTATAAATACTTAAAATGAGCACAGAAATAGAAGTTAAAATAGACGAAAAAATAAAACAAGTAATTAAAGAACCTGAAAATTACAAGGTTATCTTTTTGAACGATAACGTTACCCCAATGGAATTTGTAATAGATATTTTAATCAAAATATTTAAACACACCGCAGAAACGGCTCGTGATCTTACTCTGAAAATCCATAAAGAAGGCTCTATAATTGTTGGACTTTATACATACGAAATAGCAGAACAAAAAGGTATGGAGGCAACTAACGAAAGTAGGAGTTTAGGATATCCACTTCAGGTTAAGATTGAAAAAGAGTGAGCAAATTAAAAGAATTAACGTGGGAACACCATAAAAACGCAGAGCGACATGAATTCGCCAAACTTCTAATGAGTGGCAAAATGCCAGAGAAGTTATATGCTACATATCTTTATAATCAACACCCTTGCTATGTTATAGTTGAAGCAGTTGGAATGGCATATGGTTTAATGGATGGGGGCTTAAGACGAGCACCTGCAATATGGGACGACTTTAAAGAATTATGGCCAAACGTTCCAGATGACGATACTAAAGATTATGAAAAACCATTTATAGCACCTTGCGTAAAAGAATTCCTTGATCATATTCAAAAAATAAAAAGTGATAGAAAAAAAGTAATGGCCCACATTTATGTTCGTCATATGGCAGATTTAAGTGGAGGTCAAATGATTAGAAAACGTATACCTGGTAAAGGACGTTTATATGATTTTCCTAAACCAATTGACGAAATGAAAGCTGATGTAAGAAAAAATTTAAGTGATGATATGGCAGATGAGGCAATAATAGCTTTTGGCTTTGCCACTAAATTATTCAAAGAATTAAGTACACAAATTTATAATGAAGATAATAGAAATACTACAAATGATCCTTTTAAAGGAACAGTTATAGAAGGAAAAGATTAATGACATCTTTATCTAAAATAAGACATAGACAAAAGTTTGAAGAAGCACCCAAAAATGATTTTACTGGAAATATGATAAGGGTTAATATTCTTAAAGAAGAAATAGCACATCTTAAAACATTACTTCAACCAACGGACACTGGACATATTCATACTGCAATATCTGTCTTGGAAGACCGAATAAAAGAATTAGAAAATGAAAAATGAGTCTTTTATTTGGAATAAACTTATAGAGTGTCAAAATCAAATACTAAAAGAGTTTAATACTAGAGGTACAGAAATAACTGAACCTGGTATGGATCATTTTAACCAACCTGAAAATGGTTGGATGAATAGAGTATGGCAAACTGAAAATTGTAGACGTTGTCATATAGATGTAGTAGATGCTAGAGATACAAAAGCTCTTTGGATGATGCACGTATGTGTTTTTCCTAATCTTGATAATGATGGTCCTATATATGGCTTTGATGTTATTGCAGGTAAAAATAAAATGACTGGAGCCTTCCATGATTTTTCAGCATCTTCTGGAGGAGAAAAACATCCTTTAGTAGACTGGTATAAAGATGCAGTAGCAGATTATATACCTAGCAAAAAAAGAGTATTACCTGAATGGGCAAAAAATATATTTTCAAGTAGTATGATTGCCGCGGGTAATGTTAGAACAGATGAAGAAGCAACTGCAATAGTTGATTTAGCAATTAGCAATCTTAAAACTTATTTTGACAGTATAGGACAATACTCAGGTAAAGCACTTAAAGAAAATACAATAAAAGCACAAAATTACTATTGTAATAATCAAACACAAAATCCACATACACCCAGAGTAATGTTGTCTTTAGGACTAAACGAAAAAGACGTTAAAAAGTTTTGTACAGACATATTATTTCCTAAAATAAGCCAATAATATCAACACTTCTTTGGCATTGACTTTAATACCAAAAATTGCTATAATATTAATATGATTCATACATTAGAACAACTCGTACATAAAGTAGATGTTATACATAAAAAATCAAAAGATCTTGCATTATTAAAAGATACTGCTCATCCAGAAGAAGTAAAATATATGATAGAGGATATCCAAGCCTTAGCAAGAGATATTGCAAACGATAAACAGATTACTGAAAAAATAAACGAATGAACATTACTATAAGTGGTGGAAGTAAAAAATTATACGATTTAGCATATAGCATAGTTGACTATTGTGGTAAAACAGTTTTATCTAAACAACTATACAATACAATTTCAATTGACGTAGAATTTGATAAAAAATTATATAGAGAATCTGGTGTATTAGCAGAAGTAGATTTTGATGACAGAAATCACAAGCCAAGAGAATTCACAATAACTATAGATTGTACAGTATCTAAAAGAAGAATTATGGAGTCTATTGCTCATGAAATGGTCCACGTAAAACAGTACGCCAAAGGAGAAATGGTAGACTTGGAAAGATGTGGGTCTACTAAATGGCAAAATAAAGTCATAGACAAAGAAACCAATTATTGGGACCGTCCTTGGGAAATCGAAGCTCATGGAAAAGAGCTTGGATTATTTGTCCGTTGGGCTGAACATAATTTACTAGGATCTCAATCCTGGACTCAAGAGAAATATAGCTAAAATTAACTGCGTATATAATTACTGATTTTTACTATCAGATAATAACTGCATATTTTTGATAATTAATTATATGCAGAAGCGAATTCAACATAAACTACGAGTCAAAAAAGCACTTAAAAAAAGAGAAGGTGTGAAAAATTTCAAGCCGTCAGTTAGCCAAGCCCAAAGCTGGTTTTCTACTTTGAATAGAGCTTTATTCAGAGGTAGATTATGGATGCCTGATATTCTTGTTAAAAGAATACACAATGCTCGTGGGCAAATTGTTTATGATTGGGATGGCAGAAAATCGCCAGTAGGCACATACGATTCTAGAAAAATTCCTTATCATAATGATACCTTATGGATGTCTATGGAATTAGCTTCAAAATTTTCAACGTGGAAAGATTTTATTGAAACTCTTGCACACGAAATGGTACATCTTTATCAAATACAAATCCAAAAAGATCCTTACGCCAACCATAATAAGAATTTTTATGCTTGGAAAAACACATTTTCTACTGTAGGATTAAACTTAGAAAGATAATTTCTTTAGATCCCTTATTTATCAAGATTAGGGTTAGTTAGAAGATCTAGGGTGATTATTTGGTTAATTGGTACGGCCTTTGGATCCCGAGCCACAACTTTTGGCTTAATTCGGTTACTATACTTAAGACTCTTTTCAGCTTTACGGAGTTCTCTTCGGCGTGCTCTATCTGATTTCTTTGCCATTTGTTATCTCCTAAACTGAATGCTTTAACCATCAATCTACTTATCTATCATTTGACTTTTGGTGTAGAAAATGTTATATTATAAGGTAATTATACATATATGGAAGTAGAAGTTCGAAATAATAACGTAGACAAGGCAATGCGTATCCTTAAGAAGAAAATGAAAAAGGAAGGTCTTTTTGATTTAATGAAGGATAAACAGTATTACCAAAAGCCTAGTTTTAAAAGACGAGAAAAGAAAAAAAGAAGACTCGTGAATATCAAGAAAGCGGAAAAATTAAGAAGTAATTTCATTTAGGAGGTAAATGAAAGCAAAAGAATTACAATGGAGTACATTTTCAGTACCCTATGGATTTTTTAAGAATTATTTTCTATTAATGATATTTGCTTTATGGTTTTTACCCGGCGTCATGGGTATAAGATTTACAGTTTTAGGATATATTCTAAATTATCTTTGGGCAGACTTTATGTTTTATATGTGGTATAAAACCAAAATGTCAGCTAAAGAATATTGGGAAGAACAAAAAAGAAAAAGAGATTGGCAAGACAGGGACGACGATGACAACACATTTTGATGACACCGTATTAATTGAATGTACCGATAATGGTAAAAAAATGGAAGCCGAAGTTCTTACTTTTAAAGAAGAACAATTTTTAAGTGTATCGATCCAAAGAGCAGTGAAATTAAATATGGCATGGAATTCTAAAAAAAATGTTTATATTGGTAAAGGTTCCGGTCTCGAATTTATAACAACAGGTCCTAAAAAATTTATAACTAATTAATATAATGAAAAACGTTGGAATAATTGGCGTTGGTAAAATTGGTAGAACGATTGCCGCCTTTTTAAATAAAAAACCCGAAATATTTAAAGTTCATTTAGCAGATATAAATCCATGGGATAAAGATGAATCTATTATAAAAATAGATGCGTCTGATATAAACGAGTGTAAAAGATTTATAGGTGGCAAAGATATAATAATTACATCTACTACTCATGACGTTAATATTAATATTGCAAAATCGTGTGCTGAATTAGGAGTAGCATATTTTGATTTAACAGAAGATACAGAAGTTTCAGAGTATATTAAAAATTTAGATACAAAAACATTTATGATGCCACAATGTGGATTGGCGCCTGGGGCAGTTAATATTATTGCCGCAAATTTAATCAGTCAATTTGAAGAACCACATAAAGTTAAAATGAGAGTTGGAGCATTACCTAAATATCCTACCAATGCAATGTCTTATTATCTTACTTGGTCAACTGATGGTTTACTTAATGAATATGTAAATTATTGTGATGTCATTTCCCATTACGATCATATTAAAGCACATCCACTAGATGGTATAGAATCAATTTATATAGATGGAAATAGATATGAAGCATTTAACACATCAGGAGGTAGTGCTTCTATGTGTGAAACATATAAAGACAAAGTTAGAACATTATCATATAAAACTATTAGGTATCCAGGACATTGTGATAAAATGAAATTTTTATTAGAAGATTTAAATTTAAAACATAACAAACAAAAATTTATAGAATTATTTGATCAAGAAGTTCCTTATACAACTGCAGATGTTGTAGTAATGCTTGTATCTGTAATTGGTAAAAAAGATGGCAAATTACAAGAAGTTACATATTCAAATAAAATATATGGCGACACAGATTTTAGTGCCATCCAAAGAGCAACTGCTTCTGGTGTATGTGCTGTCGTTTTAGCATATGCTACAGGAAAACTTACAGGTACAGGATATATCAAACAGGAGAACATACCACATAAAGATTTTATAACTAATTTATACGGAGAAATATACAATGGCAGAGCTACTTAAAGAAGGTTATAATTTATTAGTTGAAAAATCTACTGACGCCCAAAAAGGTTGGCTAAAAGTTCCAGCACCTAAACGTGGAGAATTAATTAGAATATTTGGTAACAAATTAAGAGAACACTTACAAGAACTAGGTAAAGGTGTTACTATGGAAAGTAAAAAAATTTTAGTTGAAGGAGTTGGAGAAGTCCAAGAAGTAATTGATATGTGTGATTTTGCAGTAGGGTTATCAAGACAACTATATGGATTAACAATGCCTTCTGAAAGGCCTGATCACAGATTACAAGAAATGTGGCATCCATTAGGTGTAGTAGGTGTTATTACGGCTTTTAATTTTCCAGTAGCGCCATGGGGTTGGAATTTTTGTTTAGCAATAGTGTGTGGCGATAGTGTTGTATGGAAACCATCTCCTAAAACAATGAAAATATCATACAGATGTAAAGAATTATTTGATGATGCAGTTAAAGATTTTAAAAGCAAATATGTTGAAAGTTTAGGAATAGATGTAAAAAATTTATTATTAATATTAGAAGGAGATAAAGAACAAGCAGAATGGATGGCTGATGATCCTAATATAAAATTATTAAGTGCAACAGGATCATGTGAAATGGGTAAATCATTAGCACCTAAGGTTTCTGCAAGAATGGGTAAAGGTTTATATGAACTAGGTGGCAATAATGCAATGATAGTAACTAATAATGCAAATTTTGAATTAGCCGTAAGAGCAATTATTTTTAGTGCTATTGGTACAACCGGTCAAAGATGTACTTCTTTAAGAAGACTTTTTGTACAAAAAAATAGTTACGATTCTATGAAAGGTATGCTACATAGAGCATATTCAGGAATTGACCCTGGTCATCCTATGGACAACGGTGTTTTATTAGGCCCATTAATTGATGAAAAAGCATTTAAAAAAATGCAATCTGTTTTACATAAATGTCGACAAAAAGGATACATGGTTTATGGTGGAGATCCACATGAAGAATGTAATAAATTAAATCCGGATCATCCGTATTACGTTTACCCAGCTATTGTTCATGCTGATTTTCATTCTGAAATGGTTAAAGAAGAAACATTTGCTCCTATCCTTTATATGTTAAAATATGATAAACTAGAAAATGCAATTAAAATGCAAAATGATGTACCTCAAGGATTAAGTTCTTGCATTTTTACAGAAAATTTAAGAGAAGCTGAAACATTTATATCTTCAGTTGGTTCTGATTGCGGAATTGTAAATGTTAATATAGGACCATCAGGTGCAGAAATAGGTGGAGCATTTGGTGGAGAAAAAGATACAGGTGGTGGCAGAGAATCTGGATCTGATGCTTGGAAATCTTATATGAGAAGAACTACAGTTACAATTAATTATGGTAGAAAATTACCTTTAGCACAAGGTATAACTTTTGCATCTGATAAAAAATAATGCCTAAAGGATTTTATAGAGATCAAGACATTTGTTTTGATATTAAAAAACTGCAAAATGCAATTAAAGAAGTAGATTCAAGAGTAGCAAGACAATCCCCATTAGGAAAAAATGACCTTACTGCAATTTGTTTAACACAAATACCTGAAGATCCAAATTCAATTACAGGCGGTAATGTTAGAGGTCTATATTGGACAAAACCAGATAGCACATATAAAGAAGTAGAAAGAGAAGCACCTATTAATGAATCACAATATTCAGAATTTGTTAAACTGTTTGAAGATACATATTTTAAAGAAGTATACGATAAATTAACAACCAAATATGAATTAGGTAGAGTTAGATTACTTTGGAAAATGCCACGTACAACATTAAGTTGGCATAGAGACCCTGAACCCAGAATACATATTCCTATCATAACAAATTTTGGTGCTCGTATGTGTATAGGTGAAGTAGTTCATCATATGCCTGCAGATGGATCTGTATGGGTTACTAATAATACAAAATATCATAACGCATTTAACGGTGGAGAAGAAGATAGAATACATTTAGTTGCTACTGTTTTAAATTGCGATATGAAAATTTTTGATAGTTATCCAAATTCTTCTCTTAATCAAATTTGGTAATCTACTCTACTTGACAATACAACCAATTTCCTTTATTATAGTACTAACATTGATAACAATTAATTATTTAAGGAGATATCTTCAATGACAATTACTATACAAGAAAAAGTCCTTAATGCTTTAAACAACGGACAGGCTCTTTCTTCAGCAACGATCAAAAATAGATTTGGTGCTGGAAATCCAGGCTCTGTAATCCAATCTTTAAGATTTAAAGGATATCCAGTGTTTTTAAACACAAACAGTAAAACTGGTTGTAAAGTTTATAGAACTGGTAAAGCACCACGAAAAGTAGTAGGTGCAGGATATAAAGCATTAGCAAAAGGCTTAATATAATATTAAGAACTCTGTTAGTTCTAATATACTAAAGGTCGTCTGTAACCTACGTAATAGGGGGCGACCTTTTTTTATGGCTAATGACCCGCTATTTTACTCGTTTCTTAGGCTATTGACTTTTTGGCTTAAAGGCTTTATTATTATAATAAAGGCAACAGAAGGGCAAAATAAATGAATAAACAAATCTACGTTTTAGAAGGAAGTTACCGAAATAGAAAAGTCGAAAATACTACTTTTAAATTAGTTAAACCATACCAACCATATCCACATAAAGAAGGTGGATTCATCACAGTAAAAATAAACGATCTCACACAATATCCGGGTGCTACAAAAGATCATATAAGAATTAGTTTAAACAACGAAAATCAATTAAGAGATAAACCACCAGAATCTCGTAAAGAAGAAACTGACGCAGAAGTTGTTGAAAGAATGCGTAAACGTTTTGAAATTTTAGATTCAATGACTAAAGCAACCAAAAAAGGAGACATCAGAGCAATGATAGTATCTGGCCCTCCAGGTGTTGGTAAGTCATATGGTGTTGAAAAAGTTTTAGAAAGATATGGAGTTATATCTACATTAGGAGATTCTAAAAAGAAATATGAAGTTGTCAAAGGTGCCATGAGTGCTATTGGACTATATGTCAAATTATACAATTTTCAAGAAAAAGATTGTGTTGTAGTATTTGATGATTGCGATAGTGTTTTATTAGATGACCTATCTTTAAACTTATTAAAAGCGGCTTTAGATTCTAAACGAACTAGAAGAATATGTTGGAATACAGATTCACATATGCTACGTAGGGAGAATGTACCAGATCATTTTGAATTTAGAGGTTCTGCTATATTCATTACTAACATTAAATTTGATAATGTAAAATCTAAAAAATTAAGAGACCATTTAGATGCATTAGAATCTAGATGTCACTACATAGATTTAACAATTGATACTATGAGAGAAAAAATCTTAAGAATTAAACAAATCGTAGGAGACGGTATGTTAAATGAATATGCTTTACCAGAAGATGTTAAACAAGAAATAATTCAATGGATAGAAGGTCATAAAAGAAGACTTAGAGAAGTAAGTCTTAGAACTGTACTTAAAGTAGCAGACTTGGCTAAAAGTTTTCCAGATAATTGGAAAGCAATGGCTGAAAATACAATTTTAAAACCGAGGTAATATGAGAACACAACCACAAGAAGTAATAGCAAAACTAGAAGCAGATAATTCTAGACTTAAAAAAGAAGCAATAGTTTTAGATGCAATGAAAGAAGGATTGGACGAATTCTTTGAAGGTCTAAAAATGTGTTTAGACAAACTATACACATTTGGAGTTAAACAAGTACCTACTAAAGATGACGTTATATCAGCTCAAGGCTGTGAATGGAAAGTGTTTAAAAAATTAGCTGAACAACTTTATAATAGAGAACTTACAGGACACGCGGCTCGTGATGCAATTAAACTTGTAATGAGTTCTGCAACGCCAGAACAATGGAATGGCTTTTATAGAAGAATCTTAATTAAAGATTTAAGATGTGGTGTTACAGAAAAAACTGTAAACAATGTTGCAAAGAAAAACAAATTTAAACAATATACAATTCCAGTATTCACTTGTCAATTAGCACAAGACTCTGCAAAACACGATAAGAAACTTACTGGTAAGAAAATGTTAGAAGTTAAATTAGATGGTGCTAGAGTTGTATCAATTGTTTATCCAGATGGCAAAGTTGATATGTTTAGCAGAAATGGAAAAGAGCTAAACAACTTTGGACATATTGCAGATGAAATAAGTGAAGTAGTTAAAAATTCTCCACCACCTTATCCTTTAATTTTAGACGGTGAAGTAATGAGTGATAACTTTCAAGACTTAATGAAACAAATTCATAGAAAAAGTTCTGCAACAGCCAAAGATGCTAAACTGCATTTATTTGATTTTATTCCATTAGCAGATTTCAAAAAAGGCATTTGGAATAAAAGCCAAAAGGATAGAACAGAAATGGTTAAGGCTTGGTACGAACAACATAAGGCAAGTCTAACAACTGTAGAAGTGTTAGATCATGAAATAGTTGACTTGGACACAGAAGAAGGGCAAAAGACGTACACAGCGATTAATAAGAGGGCAGTAGACGGGGGATATGAAGGTATCATGATAAAAGACCTAGACGCTCCATATGAGTGTAAAAGAACTACGTCTTGGTTAAAATTAAAACCATTTATTGAAGTATCATTGAAAGTAATTGACACAGAAGAAGGTACAGGTAAAAATGTAGGTAAATTAGGAGCACTTATTGTTGAAGGTACAGATGATGGCAAGTTTATTAAAACGAATGTAGGATCTGGTTTAACTGATGAAAATAGAGAAGAATTTTGGAAAGCAAAAGGAAAACTTACAGGACAAATAGTAGAAGTTAGAGCAGATGCAATTACACAGAATCAAGATACAAAAAATGAATGGAGTCTTAGATTTCCAAGGTTCTTAAGATTTAGAGGATTTGATGTCGGAGAAAAAATTTAAAGATACTTTAGCTATGGACTTGTGGTTTCCTACAATTGTATGGAACGACAACTTAAAACACATCGATAATAAGATGTTAAATAATTATGTCTTAAATCTTAAAGAAAAAGATAAAGGACGAATTGTAACTAATTATGGTGGTTGGCAAAGTAACATGATTAAAAGCAAAATTCACGAAGATTTATCACCAAGTGAAAATACTGATATAATAGAAAAATTTATTGAATCATTACAAAATGCAATTAACCAATGTGTTAAAATGGCAGGGTTAATGGATTTACAAATATGTGACTATTGGTGGAACATAAATTATAAAGGTGATTATAATAAACCACACCATCACAGTGATAGTATTTTAAGTGGTGTTTATTATATTGATATACCAGAAGACAATATGGGAGATATTCACTTTGAAAGAGAAGACCCAGCACAATATTTTCTTCCTAGATATATGCCTACGCGAAATAAATTAACTTCTACTAGAGCTACGTATAAACCTAAAACAGGTGGTTTATTAATTTTTCCTAGTTGGGTTACGCATAGTGTAGATGGTAATAAAACAGATAAACCTAGAATATCAATGAGTTTTAATACAACTATTGCCCGAACACCTGCTAATGACGAACTAGCAAGAATGAATGGATTTAAAATATGAGAAATCAATGGTACATTAAAATATATGCAATAACAATTATTGTTTTAGCATTGTTATTTTTTGCTTATAACTCAAATGCTGAAGATAAAAAACCTGGATTACAAGGGTGGGGTAATAAGTTATTTGAAGTATTAGACCAAGAAGTTCAAGACACTAAATCTTACCAAAAGAAACAATGGGAAAAGATGAAAAGACAGTTTAAAAATTTATTTAATAGAAGCGAAAAAGAGTGGAATGAATTAGATGAGTGAAGACATTAAAACAAAATATGACAGACTAGAGCACCCAGCTTTTGGACGTAAAGAACCTAAGCCAATGACTTTAGAACAAGAAAAAGAAGAATGGGATTTTTGTATGGACCAAGCAGATCACGATACAATGTTAAGAAGAGAAATGGCAAGAATTAGAAGAGAATGGGCACCTTGGAAAGAAAAAGATGTAACAGATACACATAAAGTTATCTATGAGGCAGAAAGAAGAGTTAAATTATTGCCTAAGAAAGATATTAATAAACATAAGCCTGGTGCACATGAAATATAGGGCCAGTACACTTAAAAAATATCAACTATTATCAGATAAAATTAATGATGAGCAATGGAGTACTCCTCGACTTAAAGAATTTTGGAAAAAAAATCGAAAATTTGAAAAATGGTTTAAGGAAAATGTTTTAGATGATTATTCAAAAGAGTCTGGTCATAGATTTTTTCCTTCAAAGTTTAGGGGAGAATATGGTGAAGGAAAATGAATGAATTAATATTTGGTATATTATTAATATTTGGATTAGGTATAATAGTTGGCTGGTATATGTCTAATACAATAAACAAAACTAGATACGAAAGTATATTAAAAAATAGTGCAATGATGATGGGTATGACTAGAGAAGTTTGGGAAAGAATTATTAAAGCAAAAAGGATGGAACATGGCGTTCAAAAAAAGAATGTTCAACAAGACTCCGAGAAGAATACATCGGAATAAAGGTGGACGTAAAAAAGGAACAGTTTCCATCAAACCTATCAAAATAAAAAAACCAAAACAATCGGTCTGGTTTCCTTAAATCACTATTTTTCTTTACTCAAGACTATATAAGAAATATAGCATGACTGAAAAAACGGAAATTCAAAAACCCTCAATACAGGAACGAGTTGCAAAAAGAGTACAACAAATTGCTCAACCAATTGAACTATGGTTAGACAGATTAGTTGCAAAACCTGAAAAATTTAATCCTGAAAATTACAAATTACTAGATCATCTTAAAAAAGAAAAAACAAAAGGTCAACACGCAAGAAAACTTAAAGAATTATATCAAGGACAATATGATGAAATCTTTTTTTATTATAAAGCAAAAAAGAAACCATTTGAAGAACTTAATGATGATGATCAACAGTTGGTAGAGTCATATAACGAATTTAGTAAAGAAGAACTTCAATTACACATTAAAACATACGAACATATATTCAAGGCTTGTGATTATATGATAGGTATAGCTAATGCTAATAGAAAATCAAGGAAAAGAAAACCTATTAGTAAAACAAAAGCAATTTCAAAATTAAAATATAAACGTGAAGATGACAGGCTAAAATTGATTAGTATAAATCCAGAAGATATAATAGGTTGTGAAGAACTATGGGTTTATAACACTAAAACTAGAAAACTAGGATACTATGTAACATCTACATTTGATCCAAGAGGTATGGAGCGAGAGGGCACTGGATTAGGTGTTAAAGGTACTTCGATATTTAGGTTTAATGAAGAAATTAGTGTACAAAAAACACTAAGAAAACCCCCAGAACAGCTTCCACACTTTATAAACGGTCCTAAGACTAAATTAAAAGAAGACCTTGATAATATTAAAGCAATGGGCTTAAAATTAAATGGACGTATTAATCCAGACGTTATATTACTTCGGGCTATTAGATAAATAATTGCATGAGTACAAAAGACGACATAATTCACATTAAAGCAGGACTAGTAACATTGGGTGATGCTATAGAAAAATTGACTGTTTCTGTAGATGATTCAGATGAAGTAGCTAATGTTAGCAAATCTATTAATTTTAAAGGTACTGCAGATAACTCTATATATGGCAAGGGCTTATCTTGGAGTGGCTATGGTAATAAAAAACAACTAAACTACCAAACCAATCCTGATAGACTATGGAGTAGCGACATTATAGACATTAATAAAGGCTCCCATTTTTCTGTAGATAATACATTTGTATTAAGTGAAGTAGAATTAGGGCCAACAGTTAAAACTTCTAATCTTAAAAAAGTTGGTATATTAGAAGGATTAGCAGTTAACGGAAATGTTAATTTTGACTCTTTTGTATTTTATGACTCAGGATTCAGTCGACTAGGAATAGGAACCGAACTTCCAAATGGACAATTATCGGTATCTTCTAACGACGTAGAATTTAGAGTACAACCAAATGAAGACAACGCAGAAATAGGAACCTACACAACTGCATCATTGAGGATCCAAACAGATAACACAGATAGAATTACTATAGGTGCTCATGGAGACGTTAAAATTGGAACACAAGGTGGTCAAACAACGTTAAATGTTTACGGCAAAGTTGGAATAGGCGTTACTAATCTTGATAACAACATATCTTTAGACGTTGACGGTCCAATTAGATTTCAAAGTAAAAAATTCCAAACAGGTACTGAAGCACCAACAGAAGGTTCTCATTCCCAAGGAGATGTTACTTGGAATAGCAATCCTACTCCAGGAAACGTTATGGGTTGGGTATGCGTTCAAACAGGAACACCTGGCTTATGGAAATCTTTCGGAAATATCGGAAATTAGAAAATCAACTTAACTTTTGGAATTGGGTGGGCAGAATTGCTCCTCTAGTTGCTCTTGTTATTGTTATTTTTCTAATTACATTTCAATTTAACACATTACTAGACTATACCATTGGTTTTATAAGCATTGCTTTCGCCTGTATTGCTTTTATATGGTGGTGGTGGGTAATTCAAACAATACATGATTTTTTAAAATTAAAAAATTATGCAAGTGGTAAATTTAAAGAAATTAAAAAAGAATTAGAAAGTATTAAAATAGATTTGCATAAATCAAAATCTATTAGAAAAAAAGAACACAACAAACTTAAAAAATAAGTTTATGTGTTTAAAATTTCCTTAAGATATTCTTTATTCCAATAAGAATAGTAATCTGTTTTGCGTAAATTATCTCTTGCTTCTTCTAATTCTTTTCTTTTTTGACCTAATACAAAATTATATTTTCCATTATTTGTTTTTACTTTGTCTATATACGTTTTTCTTTCTCGATGATCGGGCAAAAACACATAAGATGGATGTTCTTTATTAAGCAATTCACATAATTGATTTAATTGTGATATTGAAAAATCATTATTAAACATAAAAATTGTAACATCTTTTTTAATATGTTTTTCTTCAACAAAACGAAAACAGTTTTCTAAAATACTTTCATCACAAATAACCAAATTCCATACTGCTTTTTTGGCATAAGGGCAGACAGAATGACCATTTAAACTTTCATTTACAACACCTAAATGTTGTATCCAATCCTCTATATGGCTGTAAATACGTTGAGTCATTATAATAACGATATTTAATATGGTAGTAATAGGAAACGGCGAAAGTAGAAAACTAATCAATCTAAGTGAAATTAAATCTGAAACGATTGGCTGTAATGCTATCTTTAGAGATTGTATAGTTGATCATTTGGTTTGTGTTGATCGAAGAACACTTAAAGAAGCAATTAATCACGAAAATACTAAACATACAATGATATACACTAGGCCCGATTGGCTTAATATGTATACAAGTGTTTTTGAAGTACCAGAACTATTTTATGAAGGAAAAGAAAGACCCGATCAACCTATGCATTGGGGCAGTGGACAATTTGCTCTTTTAGTTGCAATTGACAATTGTAATAGTGAAAATATAGATATTATAGGATTTGACCTTTATGGAAATGACAATAAAATTAATAACATTTATAAAGGAACCAAAAGCTATGAAAATGATAATTCACACGCCGTAGATCCTCGTTATTGGATATATCAAAATAAAAAAATATTTGAGTATTTTTCTAAATTTACCTTCAATTACTACGTAAATAATAGTTTTAAAGTACCTGATAGTTGGACAGGTCTTAAAAATCTTAAAATTAAGGACATTAAAAAATATGAGTACTAGATACGTTGTTTGTCTTAAACATGGATTTAAGTATGGCCCTGAATATGTAAACATTTTAGCTAAAATGGTTAAAAGAAACTGTACTCTTCCTTATGAATTTGTTTGTTATACTGAAAACACACATGGTATAGACAAAAATGGTATAACAATTTTACCATTACCTACTGCGTATCCAATGATTTCTGGATGGTGGTATAAACCTTTGTTATTCAATCCTTGGCAAAAACAATTAAATGGCACAATTCTTTATATTGATTTAGATGTAATTATATTTAGAAATATAGATAAACTTTTTACATATAAAGAAGGATCTTTTTGTGTAATAAAAGATTTTAATAGATCCACCAATCCTGATTGGACTAGAATGAATTCTAGTGTAGTTAGATGGCAACCAGGACAACAGTCTCAAGTATATACAGAATTTATAAAAGACCCAGGTCATACAGCACGAAGATTTCACGGAGATCAAGATTGGTTGTATGCTAATGTAAAAAAAGATTTTGAATTTTGGCCTGATGAATGGATCCAAAGTTATAAATGGGAAATGAGAAATAGACCGCCTATGGTTAGACAGCCAAATGGTATTAGGAATTTTAAATCACCCGGAGTTCCTATAATAAAAGAAAATACAAGTATTGCTGTTTTTCACGGTGACCCTAATCCTAAAGTATGTTGTGACCCATGGTGTAAAGAAAATTGGAAGTAATTAGTTTAAAAGAATTGTTTGAAGTAATACATTGGTGTAATACCATTTCAGAAACTACAGTATTACCAATGAATGTAGTAGAATATTGTTCTGCTGTTCACACATATACTCTTGGTGAACATTTTGACAATAATTTTGAAAATTTTAAAACCATGTATCAAACATATATAGGAAACCTACAATGATAATACGAAAATTGATACTCGTCATTTGTTTTTTTGTTCTTATAAGCAGTTGTGTTAGAGGAAATCATACGTTAACCTCAGTATGTTATAAAGAAAAATATCATACGTTACTATTAGATGGAGCAAGAACTGTTAAAAGAATAGTTGATGATGAATGCTATAAAAAGGAAGAAGTCCTACGTTGGAAGTGGCATAAACAATTTTAATAATACCAAAATAGTTCTTGATTATTAATTTAAAATATTATATAATCATTGAAATGATAGACACATATATTACCAAAATTAAAAATTGGATAGGCCATAGGCTAAAAGAAAGAACTACTGCTGATGGTATAGTTCTTATCGTAGCAGGTATTGTTTACTTAATTTTTAAACCTATAGCAAGTTTAGTGGCTTATGCCGCTATTTTCTATGGTGGTTGGACAATTTATAAAAAAGAAAATAAATCCGACAATTAAAAATCACTTACTCGCTTTGTACTAGATACAGGCATATCTAAGAGTTTTCTTTGTTTAACACCTTGTTGTTGAGCAAACTTTTTAGGATCACATTTAGCACATACGTGCTTATAAAAATCTGTTAATCTCTTTACTTCAATACTACCTCTAGGTCTGATAAATTTTTCAGAGCAAGAATCACATTTAAAAATGTAAAGGGTTTGTACCCTTTTACATTTGTGTTTTTTACCTAATTTGCTGGTCCTTTCAGACCAAGTAGTTTTTTTCTCTTCACCAATAAACATATAATTTTATTTACATTAGGATTAATGGATTTACCATAAATAGTGTTAACAGGAAACATTAAAGATGGCGATATTAACACTTACAGACTCGGCAAAGCAAAAAATTAAAGAACTTTGTACAGAAAATAGCAAATATGCTGTGAGATTAGGAATTAAAGGCGGCGGATGTGCTGGTTTTTCCTATGATTGGGGATTTGCAAATCAAGACCAAATAGAAACAAATGATGAATTAATTCAAGTAGATGGTGGAAATCTATTAATAGATTCTGGTAGTATAATGTTTCTACTTGGTTCAGAATTAAGCTACGTAAAAGAAGTATTTGGTTCACAATTTAATATTACAAGTCCTAAAGTAAAATCGTCATGTGGTTGTGGAGAAAGTGTAACTTTTGATATGGATAAGGTAACTGTAGATGTCTAAACAGATTATTAATATAGGTATAGAAGGTAATGACGGTACGGGTGATGCGATAAGAGACGCATTTCGTAAAGCCAATGAAAACTTCACAGAATTATATGCAGTATTTGGTCAAGGTGGTCAAATTACTTTTTCTGCATTAAGTGATACACCTGCCTCACTAGGTTCTAAAAAAATCCCAATATCTAACGATGCCGGTAACGCCATCGAAATGAGAACAATAACAGGTGGCACAGGAATAGCTGTTGACTTAACAACAAATTCCGATGCTATTATTTTAAACAGTACAGGAACCACAGTTGATTCTGACGCTACACCAGGATTAGGCGGTCCACTTAATGGTAATACTTTTCCTATAGGAAATATATCCATTACTGATCAAGCAGTAATAGATTACAATACAGCCCACGGGGCAAATATATCTATAGATGATCTTGTAATTAATAAAAAATATGCAGATCAAAGATATTTAAAAGTTTCAGGAGGTCCTAGTGGAGCATCAGGACAACTTAGAGTTAGAAATGAACCTACAGACGGTTCAGAATATACATTAACAATAACTGCTTTTAATAATGGTGACCCTACAATAACTAATCACGGATTTGACGCAGGTTCAAATGGTTTAGCTTTCATTTATAATTCTACGGCAACTGATGCAGTAAATTTAGTATCAGAGTCTATTTACTACATTAGATACATTGATGTTAATACTTTATCTCTTCACGCCAGTGTAGCAGAAGCTACAAATGATGATGACAGTACAAGAGTTAAAATTTCTGCTAGTGGTGGTTCAGGAACTCAAACACTTGCTGATAATGAATACGATAGTACGTTAACAGGTAATTGGTTAAGTTCAGAAGCTCTTCCTAGAAAAGCTATAGTTCGAAGACAAGGCGATACTATGGAAGGAATACTTAATTTATTTGACCATCCAGGAGCAATGGCTGGATTAGGAAGAACATATCCAGATGCTTACGCAAATATAGTTGCAAATAGAGAATTTTTAGCAGACGAAGTAATGGCTTGGTTTGATACTGCTTATCCAAATGCTCACAATCAACTTTTTAGTGTATCAGCCGCAACATACTCTCCTGCATCAGGAGTAATGGAATTAACTGTTGGGTCACACACTTTACAAGCTGGTACTACTATTAAGATTGACGCAAATAGTTTAACATTTACTTGTGCTTTAGATAGTCATGCAACAAATCATACCTATCCAAGAGCAACTGGATCATCTGCACCAGGCGGATATGATCCTGTTTACAATACAGCAATTGCAATTACTGGAGTAACAGCAACAACAATTACTGTAAATGTTGGTATATCAAGTGATACGTCAGCACATACATTTGTAAGTGCTACTTCTAATTGTATATCTACTGAACGTCATGAAAAATGTGAACGTGATACAAAATTTAATATTGATGCAATTGCACATGACGTAAAACATGGAGGTAATGCAGAAATAATTAGAGTATCAAAATATTATTGGGAAGGTGCATCATCACAACTTGCCGCTGGCGAAATAAATTATGCTATTCTAATTAATAATAAATTAAGAGATTTTATTAATACTAATATTATACCTAATGTTGCACTTTCTACAAATCAAAATCCAGTAGTTACTACACAAACTACTACAACTAAAAATGGAGAAGCAGGAGCTGATACAAAAGTAACTTCGTTAGTTGCAACTATTAATAATATTACTGAAAACGGTTTAGATGTCATACCAACACCAACACCTGCAGTAGATGTCGGTGATTTACAGGCGGCAACAAAAAAATATGTTGATTCAGCAGTTACACATTCAGCAACTAATTTATTTGTAAACACCAAAGGTGACGATTCAATGGAAGGGATACCTCAAGACAAATGGGGTAGAACTTTAGGTACTGCTTATGCTACAATAGGTGCCGCGGCGGCTAGAGCAGAAGAAATAATGAATACTACTCCTTTTGAACCAGGTCCTTGGAGACAAGTTATTACATATAATAATGGTGCTAATGATTCTACAATAACATCTTCCGGTGTTGACAATAGTAGCGGTTATGGTGATGTAAAATTATTAATTGATGCTAATAGACAATTTATAATTGAAGAAGCAGTTGCAAGTACAGAGGCATCATATCCTACTCACGTAAATTTTGGAACTTTATGTAGAAGAGATTTAGGTTATGCTCTTGATGGATTAATTATAGATATAATAAATGGATTAAATGCTAATTACCAAGCAATTTTAGTAGGGCAAAGATTTTATAACAGTAATAGTGGATTGTATGCAATTACTACACAAAAAGATCAAACATTACACGCAATAGGTTATGCTAAACAACTTGTAAATTATATTTTAACTAATACATCACCAGGTAGTTTATTCCAAACAGATTATACTCAAACAATTAATAATTCTTGGACTGTAGATGCTAATGGATTAGCTTCTGCTCAAGCAAAATTTACAATTATAGAAAATATTGTTACTAATGGTTTAAGTGTTTCTCCTGCTCTTGTTGATGGTAGTACTTGGGAAATTAAACTTGACAATGGTGGCACAGGTAACGTAGATCCTAATCCAACTAATAGTCCAGATTTAATTGCTGGAAAAATGGTTAGAGGTTTAACTACTCACGCAACAGGAAAAGTAGTTTCTGTAACACAAGGAGCTTCTGTAGATACAGTCCTAGTTGATTTATTAGAACCAAAAACATTTGCAATAGGTGAAAAAGTAGAATTTGCTCAACCAATAAGAGAGAAACATATAGCTATAAAAGTTGAATCAGGCGTATATTACGAAGACCTTCCAATCAAATTACCTGATAACGTTTCTCTTCAAGGTGATGAAATGAGAAGAAGTATTATTAGACCTCGTGACAGAATTTCTCAATCTCCTTGGGTAAGAATGTATTTTTATAGAGATTTAACATTTGATGGTTTAACAATTGCTACACAAAATTATGGTTATCACTATTTGTCAGATGCAAATGATAACGCCAGTACTCCTAAAAATAATAAAGAATTAGATATTCTTTTATTAAACAACTCAAGTATTATAAAAAATATAACATTCCAAGGACATGGAGGCTTTGCACAGGTATTAGATCCTGAAGGAGCAATTCTTACTAAATCTCCTTATACGTTTGACGCCGCTTGTTATTCTCAATCTATAAATGCTAAAGCATTTAGAGGTGGAATGTATATTGATGCATTCGCAGGTAATTTACCTACAAAAGTAACTAATGTTGTTAGTCCTTTTATTTTAGACGTAACAAGTGATGCAGGAACAGGTTTAAGAATTAGAAAACCAATGACACCTTGTCCTTTTTATATTGATGGTGATAGATATCAAATTAATGCAATAAAAAATTATGATCAAGCAAACGGTACAGCTCAATTACTTCTTGACTCTACATCCAATAGTGGTAATGGTTGGACTGGTGCATATTCTCCACCTTATTCTATTAATGTTCAAACAGCAGGTAATAAATCAGCTTTAGGTCACGCATTTACTCAAATAAATGATTTAGGTTATGGTATAGTTGTTACTAATAGTGGATTATCAGAATTAGTATCTTGTTTTACATATTTCTGTCAAACAGGTATGTATGCAAATCAAGGTGGAAAAATAAGATCTTTAAATAGTTCTTGTTGTCATGGAACATACGGACTTGTTTCATCAGGCAGTGACCCTAACGAATCTGTTGATCCTATAACATTAACAAGTGACATGGTTCAAACAGCACTAGCCCGAGATGATGGTGCTAGTCTAACAAATCCTAGTGGAGCATTATCAATTTATGTTTTTGATTTAGATTATGTTGTTACTAATAATTCTGAAGTAGAAGTAGATCACGGTGGAGTAACAGGTGTTATAAGATATGAAGTTACAACTATTGAAACAACTACGGAAACTGCTCCGGCAAGTACTAGAGATTCAGCAATCTATAAAATTAATTTAGGAACAAGTGGTAAAAACGAAACATCTACAACAGGATTAAAACAAGCTATTGCAGATGATCAAACAATAACGATTAGAGCAAATTCTCAATTTGTATTTGGTGCTGTAGATGATCCGTCCCCAACAAAACCTACTACTGCTATAGTTTTTGATGAAACTCCTACAGTAACATATAGAAGTATTTCTTATTCAACATCTAACCCAGTTGGTGTTGCCTTACCAGCCAATAGTGCCTTAATTGCTTTTGATGATGTTTATGACTATATTAAAGTAGTTGTAAATGATGCAGAAGCTCAAAATAGTACTCACGCAGGTGCAGGAACAACAATGGGACATACAGTAGGTGATGTTGTAATTGCAATTGATAAAGTTGCAGAATCAGTAGATATTGCAAGATTAAACAATGGCGATATGACATTTGGTTGGGATGGTAAAACTCACAAAATTACAAGTTATACAGATAGAACAACATATGCCACAATAGAAATTACAGATGTATCAAATATTAATCCTACTCCAATAGGTACAGGAATTCATAGTCCTATGTCAGGATATACTGGAAGTTCTGGTGCTCCTACATTAAGAGTTGGCTTGTCATCTACTGAACCAGCTACAATTACTGTATTTGTTTCTACACTAAGAGCATCAAATCATGATTTCTTAGATATAGGAACTGGTGGTTGGAATAGTACTAATTTTCCTAATGTAATTTATGGAGCTCCAACAACAGCTCCAGCTCAAGCTAATGAAACTTTAGAATTAGATAAAGGAAGAATTTACTATGTTAGTACTGATCAAGATGGTTTCTTTAGAGTAGGAAAATATTTTACAGTTGATCAAGCCACAGGAACAGTTTCTTTTGCGGCGGCAATTGCAATTAGTAATCTTGATGGTATAGGATTTAAAAGAGGTGTTGTTGTAGCAGAATTTAGTACAGACGGCTCAATGATTGACAATTCTACTGATACTGTACCAACAGAATCAGCTGTTAGACAATATGTTAATAGAAGATTAGGTTTTGACCATGCAAATACTTTAGTAGGTAATCCAATTGGTGCAGGTGCAGTTGCTAGAGATGGTTCTGCTCCATTTACAGCAAACGTAGGTGCAGGTGGACATAAATTAATTGACTTATCAGATCCTTCAGCAGATCAAGATGCCGCTACAAAAAGTTATACAGATAGCATCATATATGAAACAGATCAAATTGAAGATATAAGAAATATTAATATTTCTAGTTTAGCTTCAGGTCACCTTTTAGTATTCAATGGAGCATATAGATTATTTTCTAATCCAGCATCAGGTGGAAATTTTGCGGCAAGTGATGTAATCACTGGTTCTGTTACAGGTGCAACAGGAACAATAACAGAAGTTGAAGTTCTTGTATTACCTGGAGGCGTTAATGCTACTAGAATTACTTTTAATTGGACTTCTAGCCCAACAGCTTTCACAACAGCAGATATAATTGACACAGGTGGTGGAGTTACAGCTCAAGTTATTGATGCTCCTATGAATGAAGTAGCCAATGCTGTAATGTCTGCATCTAGTGATGTTAGTATAACTGCAACTAGAGGAGCAAATGATACTGAAATAGATTTCCAAATAGAATCAGATGTTATTGTAAATGCAGATGTTAAATCCGACGCCAACATATCACAAAGTAAATTAAACTTAAATGCGGCAACTACAAGAGCAAATGCTTCAGGAATTAGTCAAGCAGACTTAGGTGTTGCAAGTTTTGATAGTAGCACTTTTACTATTACTGATGGTTGGGTTGAAATTACTCCTAGTTCACTTACATTTAGTGACTTACCTAATTTAGCTCAAAATGAAGCATATGCTAGAACAGCCGTTGGTTCAGGTTCAGCAAGTGCAATTAGTTTTGATGATATAATTAGTGGAGGTGGTGCAGTTATTGATTCTGACTTTGTTACAGAAGTAGGACAAGCAGATGATCCTGGAGAAGCACTTATAAAAATTGGTGCAGGTCAATACAAAATTACTAATGTATCAAAAACAGGAGAATCAAACAGTATAATTAAATCAGATGGTTCTGGTGTAGTTAATATTTCATCATTGTCTATAGATAGTAATCCGACAATGGATGTTGTTTCAAGTACTCTTGAATTTCACACACCTGGCGGAATAAAATTTTTATCAGGAGTTGGAAGTACATCTGCTACTACTGTTGTTGATTTTATAGGAAAAGAATTTAGCCTTAATCATGTTTCTACTGGAGATGCTTCAGCAAGTAATTCTCAAGAAGCAGATGACGCCGCTCTTGCAGTTAGTCATTTATATACAAAATTTATAGAATCAGAAGAAAAAGATACTGATCCAACTGGAATAGGTTTAGGTCAAAGTAGTGCATACGTTTCTGCCAGTGATACAGGTACAGAAGGTAGAATAGCACTTGTGGCTGACGGACTTGTTCCAGTATTAGTTACAGCAACAGGAATTATTCCTGATGCAGATGTAACATATAACATTGGTACATCTACAAGAAAATATAATACAATGTATGCAACTACTTTTGAAGGTACAGCAACATCGGCACAATACGCTGACTTGGCGGAAAAATATATTGCCGATAATGAATATGATCCAGGTACAGTTATAATATTTGGTGGGGACAAAGAAGTTACTACTACACAATTATCTGAAGACACAAGAGTTGCTGGAGTTGTTTCAGACAAACCAGCATACTTAATGAATTCAGAACAAGAAGGTGGAACAGCAATTGCTCTTCAAGGTAGAGTTAAAGTTAAAATAGCTGGAATGTGTAGAAAAGGTGATATGTTAGTTACAAGTAGTATTAGAGGATACGCTTCATCTAGTCCTGATCCTAGAGTTGGAACAGTATTAGGTAAAGCATTAGAAGATCATATGAGCCCAGGACAAGGTATGATAGAAATGGTAGTAGGTAGAGTATAATGGCACAACAAAATATAAATGTAGGTACAAGTGCAAACAAAGGTGATGGTGATCCATTAAGAACGGCGTTTACTAAAATAAACTCCAATTTTACTGACGCAGACACTAGAATAGTTGCATTAGAAGATGGAACAATTTCTTTAGCAACTTTAAAATCAGTAGTGGCGGCAAGTACAGATTTTAATGATTTTAAAACAAGGGTAGCGGCATTATAGGATAGATTATGGCAGATAGAATACCACTTATAGTAGATACATCGGACGGTAATAAAATAAAAGAATTACCAGTAGGTGATAATTTAGATTTATCTAATTCATCATTAGTTAATGTTACATCTGTAACAGCTACTAGTGTAAATGTAGGCGGAAATCTTTTTACTGGATCATATGCAGATCTTACAAACACTCCTACAATTCCAACAGATATTAGTGACTTAACAGATACTCAAAGTTTGCTTGGTGCAGGAGGTGGTGGTACAACTATTATATCAGGCGGTGGTGCTGGACGATGGATGTTAACTGCTGATGACAGTACTCAAGTTGATATATTATCAGACAATACAGTAAAAATTGCAGGAGCAGGTAATATTACTACTGCTACATCTGATGTATCAGGTACTACTGTTCTTACTGTAACTGGAACAGAATCAATAAGATGGGATTCCGGTTCAGGTTTATTTGAATTATTCACCGGTGTTGATTGGATCCCAATTATAGATACTACATATACATTTGAAGCAGGTGATGGTGATGACGCAACTGCTAAAAAAATTCGATTAACAGGTACTGGTCAATCTACTCAAGACGTAACAGTTAGAGAAGGAACAGGCGTTACTATAACTAGAACAAGCAACGAATTAACATTTACAGCTACAGACACAGATACAACTTATTCTATATCGGCGGCTGAGGATGGTAATACAAATGCTGTACTAAGATTAACAGCTTCTAGTCTTTTAACAGATGACGTTATATTTGCTCCAGGTTCAGGTATTGGTATTGCTAAAACAGATGATAACACATTAACTATTTCAAATACTGCGGCGGGAGCCAATGCTTTTGGAACTGTTACTGTTGGAGTGACTGATATTGTAGCAGATACTACTAATGATACTTTAACCATTGTAGGAGGAGCTAATATTGATGTAACAGGAGATGCAGGAACTGATACTATTACAATTGCTAATACTCATGCTGATCAAAATCTTTTTAATCAAGTAGCAGGAGATACAGGAAGTAGAATAGCTCAAACTACTACAGAAACTTTAACAATAGCCGGTGGCACAAATGTTACAACAACTGTTGCAGGTTCTACTGTAACTATTGACGCAACAGGTGGCGGCGGTTCACAAAATGTATTTGGAGTAATTGCAGTTAGTGGTCAAAGTAATGTAGTAGCAGATTCTACAACAGATACTTTAACTCTTGTTGCTGGTACAGGAATAACACTTACAACTAATCCTACGAATGATAGTATAACTGTTACAAATAGTTCTACGGGATCATCACAAAATTTATTCCAAACAGTTGCAGTTTCCGGACAAAATAATATTGTTGCAGATTCGGCTACTGACACTTTAACTTTTGTAGGAGGTTCAGGAATAACACTTACAACTAATAGTACAACTGACGCTGTAACTATTGTTAATGCAGATCCAAATGTAGATCAAAATATATTCCAATCAATTGCGGTTAGTGGTCAAGGTAATGTAGTAGCAGATTCTACAACAGATACATTAACTTTCGTTGCTGGCAGTAATATGACAATTACTACTGATGTAGCAACTGATACTGTTACATTTGCTTCAAGTGGTGGAGGTGGATCTCAAAACGTATTTGATAAAATTGCTGTTAGTGGAGAAACAGATGTTGTAGCAGATTCTACAACAGATACATTAACTTTCGTTGCTGGTGCAGGTATAGGAATTACAACTACTCCTGGTACTGATAGCGTAACTATCTCTGCCTCAGGTGGAGCAGGATCACAAAGTTTATTTGAAACAATTGCAGTTAGTGGTCAAAGTGATGTTGTAGCAGATACAACAACTGACACATTAACTTTTGTTGCAGGTACTAATATGACAATTACCACTGATGCTGGAACTGATACTGTTACATTTGATTCAAGTGGTGGTGGAGGTTCACAAGATTTATTCAAAACAATTACAGTTGCAGGACAAGATGATGTTGTCGCAGATTCAACTGCTGATGTTTTAACTTTTGTTGCTGGTACAGACATATCAATAACAACTAATCAGGCGGCTGATAGTATTACAATTAATTCTACTGGTAGTGGTGGTGAAGATAATGAATTTTCATTTAAAACAATTGAAGTTTCAGGACAAAGTGATGTTGTAGCAGATACAACAACTGATACATTAACATTTATTGAAGGTAGTAATATGACAATTACTACTAGTGGTGATTCAATTACATTTGCATCAACAGGCGGCGGTGGCTCACAAAATTTATGGGCAACTGTGGCAGGAGACACAGGTAGTACAACAGCTAACACTACTACAGATACTTTAGGAATAGTAGGTGGAACAGATATTAGTACTTCTATTGTAGCAGATCTTTTAACAATTAATTACACAGGAGGAGCTAGTGCTCAAAATTTATTCAGTACAATTGCTATAGCAGGACAAAATTCAATAGTAGCTGATGCTCCTACTGACACTTTAACTTTAGCATCAGGGGCAGGTATAGTATTAGTAACTACTGCCGCTACAGATACTCTAACTATTGCAAATTCGGCACCAAATATAGTTCAAGATGTATTCTCCGAAATTGCAGTTTCAGGACAATCAAGTCTTTTCGCAGATTCATCTGCAGATACGTTAAATGTGGCGGAAGGTGCAGGAATAGAAGTAACAACAAGTGCTGGTACCGACACTTTAACAATTACAAATACTGCTCCTAATGTAGTTCAAAGTCTATGGTCACAAATAAGTTCAGATTCAGGTAGCACAACAGCTAATACTTCTACAGACGCTTTAGCAATACTAGGTGGAACAGATATTAGTACTTCTGTATCCGGTGACACCTTAACTATTGCTTACACAGGGTCTAGTGGTTCTAATCAAAATTTATGGTATACTATAGATTCAGATTCAGGTTCTACAACAGCAAATTCAACAACAGATACATTATCAATTGCCGGTGGTACAAGTATTGGAACATCTGTATCAGGAGATACTTTAACTATTACAAATCAGGCTCCAAATGTAGATCAAAATTTATTCAATACAATTGCAGTCTCAGGACAAAGTGATGTTATTGCAGATACAACAACTGATACATTAACTTTTGTTGCTGGTTCAAATATAACAATTACCACAGATGCCGGTACTGATAGTATTACTATTAATTCTACTGGTGGAGGTGGATCAGGAACTCCAGGTGGTTCTACAACAGAAGTTCAATATAATGACGGTGGATCGTTTGCTGGTGATTCTGATTTAACATGGAACTCAGGCACTAATACATTATCAGCTAAAAATATTATTGCTGAAACTGTAGAAACAGAAACTATTGAAGCTCCTTCCAATTTAGTAGGAACTTATACAATTTCATCACCAACAACTATCACATTAGATCCGGTTAGTGAAGTTATACTTGATGCTCCAATAAAATTACTTGGAAAAACAGCGGCTCAATTAGCAACCTTCACTGCAAGTGCTGGAACAATAGTTGCTGTATCAGATAATAGTTATAAACCAGCATACTACGATGGTTCAAATTGGAAATATGTTGCAACTGATGGAGGTGTATAATGTCAATGCCCGATCCAGGTGCTCCACCTAAACAAACTCATAAAGAGTTGCTAGAGAAAAATAAAGAGTTCTTCGCAGAACTACATGAAAAAGATCCAGATGATAAATTTGAAACTATTGTTACAGTAAAAAAAGGTATTAACTGGGAAGTACTTCATAATGAACTTACTAGAGATACTACTGCCGATCCAAGTGTAGATTCAAATATCATACCAGATAGAACTGTTGATGTTATTAAGTTAAAATCTACTAATAAAAGAAATACTCATTATAATTTAAGTCCTAACGAAGCAAAAAAATTAAAAAATGATCCAAGAATCGAAGCCATTGAAGCACCGTTAGATCCAAGGTTTATAATACAACGAAAATATCATGACGGAGGATTTGAAAAAAGTTCAAGTCATAATAGCAATTATAGAAGAGATAATTGGGGATTATTAAGACATTGTTCTAAAACTAATAATTATGGATCAAGTACTTCAGATCCTGGTGGTTCATATGATTATGTTTTAGATGGTACAGGTGTTGATGTTGTGGCTCAAGATTCTGGAGTTGTAATGGGACATCCTGAATGGGAAGATTCAAATGGAGTTAGTAGATATGATATGCATGATTGGTATTCGGTATCTGGAATATCTGGAACTCAAGCTAGTAACTTTTATTCATTAACCGATGGTTCTCATGGATCTCATGTTATGGGAACAATTGCAGGTAAAAACTTTGGTTGGGCAAAAAATTCTAAAATTTACAGTATGAGAATGTTTGGATCTGGTTCTATTGGCGGTTATGATGGTATGGACATAATGAGAGGTTGGCATAATAATAAAAATGATCCAAATCATGCTCTATGGACAGGTACACATAGACCAACTGTAGTTAATATGAGTTGGGGGTCTTCTTACACCTTTTTTGGTGTAGGTGATGACGGGCCCAGTGTTTTTGGTTTCCCAATAACCAGTGGAAATTATCGTGGAAATTCTTATTCTATTAGTAGCAACAGTGATATGAGAAATAAAGGTTTAAGTTTTTATGGTTATGTTGATTCAATGGATTGGGCCAATGCAGGTATTAATTCTGTCGCTCGAAATGCCGAGGTCGAGCAAATGATTGATGATGGTATTATTGTATGTATTGCTTCAGGGAATGACGGTCAAAAATGGGATCTTCCTAGTGGAGCAGATTGGGACAATTACGTTACTTTAGGAGCAAATAGTTATGGCTATCGTCCTGATGATTATTCTCCCTCTATTTGGGATAACCCTTTTTCTGGAAATAAGTATTATTATAATAGAGGAGGCAGTCCTAATCCGAATTTTAATAGGGCAGGTCAGGCTTTTGTAGTTGGGTCAATTAATTACAATACTTATAGTTCTACTAGGGATAGAAAAAGTCCTTTTAGTTCTCAAGGTCCGGGAGTTAATATTTGGACGGCAGGTGAAAGGATTATAAGTTGTTCTGACGGCAGTGCAGGCGGACCATACTACCATGATACCAATTATTGGCAAGAGAGAATGCAAGGAACATCTATGGCTAGTCCTCAGGCGGCAGGAATGGCGGCTTTAATATTCCAATTGCACCCCGATTGGACACCTAAACAAGTTGTAAGTTTTATGATTCAAAATGCTATTCAAAGTAACCTTTATTCTTCAAAAGCTAATGGTGGACTAGAAGATGATTATACTAATCATTGGTCTCTATTTGGTAGTGAAGGTAATGTTGCTTATATACCAATGGCTAATCGTAAACCTTGGAATTGGAGTTCAACTTAAATCTGATAAATATGAGTAGGAGATAAAAATGGCAGTTAGTAGTGTTAATATAGGTAATATAGCAAACGACGGTACAGGAGATGATTTAAGAGAAGCGTTTATTAAAGTTAATAATAATTTCGCTGACTTAGAGGCTAGAAATCCTGAACAAACTACTGCCTCTAATTTATTACCCGACGATGCTAACACTAAAGGTTTATTTTCTACAGTAACAGATTTTGATTTAAAATTTAAAAGTCTTAAAGCAGGTACTAACGTTAGTTTTAGTTCTGATGCTAATCAAATTACTATAACTTCTTCAGGTATTGTCAGTATTCAAGTTACTACTGATGCAGGTAGTCTTACTCCAATAGGTAGTACAGGGTTAGCTAGGTTTCTTGGTGCTGGTGGTGTTCTCACAACTGGTGGAGGAACTGACGTAACTATAGATTCAAGATTATCTAGAGAATCATCTCCATCTTTAGGAGGTACTCTAGACGCGGCGGCAAATAATATTAATAATGTAGGTACATTAACAGTTCAAAACGTAGATGGACTTGTAAAAGGTATAGATGTTGGTAATATTGATTCTGTTGTAGGCTTTGATATGGGTGGAATTGTTCCTACTGCTGTTAGTAACCTAATGCAATGGTTTGAAAGTTTAAAACCACTTGATATGGGTACTCCAGCTTCTCCAAACGCAACAAACATAGATTTAGGCACTTTAGCATAATTGTTCTTACGATAAATATTAAAAAAGGACAATAATTCATGAGTACATTATGGAGTGTTAGAACCGGTCATAATTTAGGAACCTATCAAGAAAAGGTTCCGACTACCATCAATCTACCAACAGTTGGCACTATTGTTACTGAATTATTAGCAGGAACATTACCGGCAGGAACAAGATTAGAAAATAATACAATTACAGGTACATTTTTTGAAGTACCAAGAGATACAGAATATAAATTTGTTATAAGAGGAACAAAACTAATAATTAATAATCCAAGTGAAACAGAAGATAGAACTTTTACTGTTAATGTCCAAGGACCAGATGTTCCATTATGGATTACCCCTGAAGGATCTTTACCTATTGGAGCAAATGCCCAATTATTCATACTAGACAGTTCTTATGTAGATTTTCAATTACAAACTATTGATTCAGATTTAAGTACAGGTAGTACTTTAAAATATTACATTCCTAACGATGGAGGTGAGTTACCCCCAGGAATTACATTAAGCGAAGATGGAAAATTAAGTGGAATAGTAGATCCTATATTAGCATTAGACATTAATTCAAGTACAGGATTTTATGATTCAAATAATTATTCAGTTTATCCATTTGACTTTGGTAACATAGGCGCCTATCCGGCTAGTAGTTATTATTTTGACGTTGAACAAAATTATGCATTCTTTAATCAAAATAATAAAATAAAATCTCCTAGAAAACTTAATAGATATTATGAATTTAAAGTAAATGTAACCGATGGTGATACTATTACAACTAGATTATTTCAAATATTTGTTATTGGTGATGATTTCCTAAGAGCAGATAATACTATTATGCAAGTTGGCTCTGGAATTTTTACTTCAGATGGAACATATTTAAGAGAACCAAGATGGTTAACTCCTCGTGATATAGGTTATAAGAGAGCAAATAATTATGTAACTATTTTTCTTGATTTATATGATCCTAATACATTACCAGGAACAATATCTTATATATTAGAACATAAAAATGATGATGATACTGATAGCAAATTACCTGAAGGTATGACCTTAGATGTTAAAACAGGAGAAATAGCTGGTCGAGTACCTTACCAACCTACAGTTACAAAAGAATATAAATTTACTGTAACTGCATTAAGATATGACTTACAGTCAGAATTAGTTGCTGTTCCAATAAATCCATATGAAGATCAACTACGAGGTTCAGGAGATTTAAAAATAGCAAAATTACCATTAGGAACTGCTGATGGTATAAAAGATTTAGAATCATTAAAAACTCAAACAATAATGATTAATGGTAATGAATTTGTAGTTCAAGGAGTTAATGGTGAAAATGAAAAATATGATACATTATCTCTTGATAAAAGTTTAATTGGAGAAGAACTTCACGTTTATACAGGGATAGTGTATGATCCAGTGACTTACTTAACCAACCCTACAGAAATTACTAGAGCTAACAATGAAATTTTTGTTTATAATAGAGTAGACAAAGACAAGTACATTGGTAGAACATTAAAATTTAGCGATTCAGAAAAATATGAAATTGAAAGCATTGAAACGGTATTAGCTGAAGGGAAACCAGCAGATCAAAATATTGCAAACGCAACTGCAATGGAAAAATTAGTTCTTAATACAAGTATTACTAGAAGTTTTGTAAACAATGAAAATATTAGTATTGGGGCATTCAAAGGAAAAACTACATTTAAACAATTTGTTGTAGGATCCACAGATACACAACCTCAAGCAACTAAAACATTTACAGTTAACATATTAGGAGAAATTGACAGTACTATATCATGGGTGACGTAACCGCAACAAATCTTGGAAGTATTAAAGCAAATTACATTAGTACTTTTAAAGTAGAAGCTACAAGTACAGTGCCAGACGCTAAAATGAAATACTTTTTAACGTCGGGTGAATTGCCGCCTGGACTTGTTTTATCTATTAATGGTGAAATAATAGGTACTGTAAGACAATTTTCTTCAGGAAATTCAGGTGGGTTAACATTCTTTGAAGATAATTTAACTTTTGATGGTGATACTACGTCTATTGATAGAGTATTCACATTTACTATAACCGCTAGAGATAGATATGGGTTTAGTGCTGTACCTAAAACTTTTTCAATATCTGTTATAGTCGAAGGAAGCACTTTATACAGTAATTTATATGTTCAACCTTCACTTCAGTCAACACAACGAGATGCATTTAAATCATTTATTTCAGATCCTAATATATTTAATCCTGCATCTGTTTATAGAGAAACTGATTCTACATTTGGAGTACAAAAAAAATTAAGAATGTTAATATATGCAGGAATAGAAAGAAAAACAATTGATCATTATGTTTCTGCAACTGCTTCTAATCATAAAAGAAAAAAATATAGACTAGGTGAAATAAAAACTGCTGTAGCCAAATATCCTGGTACGCATGATATAGCCTATGAAGTAGTATATATAAATGTTATAGATCCAATGGATGACGGCTCAGGCAAAGTTCCAAAAACTGTTTTAACTCCAGAGGGACAAAAACTTTTAATAAATCATACTCAAATTGAAGTAAATGATGATTCTACAAAACTAAATGTAGGAGGTTCTTCATATACAATATTCCTTCAAAATAATGAAGCAATATCAACCCAAGCTATTGGGGAAGATTTACAAATTTATGCAAGAGCTGGTCGACTTTTCTTAGATGTAATTAATGGTACCCTTTCAGTTACATTAGTTGATGGTAGTACTGTACTAGATGTAGGAACTGTATCTATTAATAATGCAGATCCTTTTAGATTCAGACCAAAAAATGGCGTAATAAAAGTGGATACAAATCTAATAAAAACAAATACACTTCACAACAACTTAAAATACCTTAGTAATACGTCTAATATGAGAAATACTATTAAAGGGATAGGAACTACAGCATCAGAATTTTTACCTCTTTGGATGAGAACTGCTCAAGAAGGTACAATTCAACAACTAGGGTATATAACAGCTATTCCACTATGTTATTGTAAGACAGGTACTAGTCAAACCATAGCATCTGCTGTTAAAAATAGTAGTTTCGATTTTAGTCAATTAAACTTTGAAATAGATAGATACATAGTAGATAATACTACAGGAAATGACACAGAACAATACGTACTCTTTCCTGATTATGACTATAACATATAAGATAAATAATATTAGGATATAAAATATGGCAAGTAATATAGACACAACTAGCATAGATGCAACATTTCCAGTAGCTGGACAAGACAATAACAGCCAAGGATTTAGAGACAATTTCAACGTTTCTAAGAACAATTTCACGGCGGCTAAATCAGAAATTGAAACTTTACAAACTAATACTGCAAAATTAAATGCATCAAACAACTTTGCAGGTAATGAAGTTAGTGGTGCTACATTTAAAGGCAATTATACAAAACATTTTGATGGTGGTAGTGTATCTGCCGGACAAAATGTAAGTATGTCTAGTGGTAATTTTCAAACTTTTTCAATTAGTGCCGATCTTACATTAACATTAGCAGATTGGTCTACTCAAGAAGATGTTTCACAAAGTTTAATAGTTCAAGTAGTAAGTGATGGTTCATCTCGTGCATTAACATGGGCCGCTGATGGTGGAAGTATAAAAGGTGAAACAAATTTTACCTCTACAACAGCTATTACTAGTGCAGGAGATCCTTTTATCTTTGAATTCTGGACATATGATAATGGTACAACTGTATTTGCTAGAAATCTTGGCGAATTTAGTTAATATGAATAATTTATGCCAGATAATAACATCCATCCATTAAACAACGACTTATCAAAACTTTCTATAGCACAAATAGAACAAAAATTAAGTGAATTAAGAACAAAATATTTTAGAGCTAAAAATCCTCAACTTCGACAACAATTAAATTTCTTTATAATAGATTTTAATGAAGAATTAAAGACTAGAGTAGCCAAAGAACAAGCAAAATTGGCTAAGGAGTCTGGAAAAGATCTTGACAATCTCATCAATATAGATTAAAATATATAAATGCAAATAGATTCTTTAGGATTACCAAAATATGGTACGGATGATTTAATGGACCTTATCTATAAAGGTCAAGAAGACTTATTGTTTAATGTATTATCTGATGTTAATGAAGAAACAGAAAAATTTAATAAAGCTGTAGACTTAACAGGTGCAGGACAACATCTTAAATTTTATAAATCACTAGATATAGATTTAAAATCATTTGATAAACTTTTACAAAATGAATGGTTTATGCCTAATAGCTATAAAAGTTTTGATATAGAAAAATACATTCGTAACGTATGTCCAAATAATCAAAATAGTATAAAAAGAGTAGAAGATGAGTTAAAAGCATTTAAAGAAATGGGTTATACAAATTTATTAAGATTTTTACACTATCTTGTAAATTTCATGAAAGAAAACAATGTAATATGGGGTGTAGGACGAGGAAGTTCAGTAGCAAGTTATGTATTATACTTGCTAGGTGTCCATAAAATAGATTCATTAAAATATAATCTAAATTGGCGTGAGTTCCTTCGATAAATATATACATAATAATACTAGGAGAATAAAATGGCAGTAAAGCAAACAGGACAAAAAGTTTACCGTACAATGCAGGGAAAACCGGTTGATATGGATCTGTTAAGAAAAAGATATGAATTAACCCCAGCAGTAGGTAATGCTAAAGTTAATGCTAGAGGTGACGAATTGGGTGCCGGTGGCAAAATTATTCGTAAAAGAGAAGAAGTTTTAGCAGATTACTATAGAGATCATCCTAAAGCTGTTCCAGACGTTAAAATAGCTGAAGCAACACAACCAAAAACAAAAAAAGCCGAAGTAAAAGTCGAAGTAAAAGCCGAAGAACCAAAAACTGAAGCTAAAAAAGAAAATGAATGGGTTGAAGATGCAGACGGTAATTTTGTTAAAAAATAAAGATTAAAATACTCTAATGTTCGAACGCCAGAACAATCTTAAAATCTATAAAGGCAAAATAACACCTATCCATGACAGAGTTTTAGTTTCTGACATGGATTTCGGGGATCAAAAAACCAAAGGTGGACTTATTATTGCAAGTGACGACGGACATACTCGAGGTATCAAACCTAGATGGTGTAAAGTAGTTTCTAAAGGTCACAAAAATAAAGACACATACAAAGAAGGAGACTGGATCTTAGTCGAACACGGACGATGGTCAAGGGGTCTCCATTTTGAAAGTAAAAACGGAAAAGTCAAAGTTCTTCGAATTGTTGAAGCCAAAGCAGTAATGATGACTGGCAATTATAAACCAAAAGATTGGTACCAAGCCAGATTAAAATATAGCCCTGCCGGCGAACTCCTAGAAAAATAATTACTTGACTGTAGACATTCTTTATCATATACTACATATATGAGATTACCAGAGCCAAAAAATTCCGGAATTAACACAACAGGGTTAACAGGTATAGTATTAATGACTCTCCATTTAACTGGTGTAATTACTGGTTGGTATTGGATTGTGTTATATGTTATACTAATACTATCTGGAATAGGACAAGAATACAAAAAGACGATATATTAAATGCAAGAGTTATGGGTAGAAAAGTATAGACCTAAAACTGTTGATCAATATGTTTTTAGAGATGATCATCAGAGGAAACAGGTCCACCAATGGTTGAAAGAAAAGACAATTCCACATCTTTTATTTTCAGGCACAGCAGGTATAGGTAAAACTACACTTGCAAAAGTTCTTTTAAATGAATTACAAGTTAATGATCTTGATGTAATAGAAATAAATGCAAGTAGAACAAATTCTGTTGACGAAGTAAGAACAAGAATCATTAATTTTGTACAAATGATTCCGTTTGGTGAGTTTAAAGTAGTATTACTAGACGAAGCAGACTATCTAAGTCCAAATGCACAGGCGGCGTTACGTGGTGTAATGGAAGAATACCACACAACATCAAGATTTATATTAACTTGCAACTATCCTAATAGAGTTATACCAGCACTTCACAGCAGATGTCAAGGTTTTCATATAGAAAGAATTGATCAAACAGAATTTACAGCAAGGGTGGCAGAAATTTTAATGCAAGAAGGTGTTACACCCGATCTTAACACATTAGACACTTATGTAAAAGCAACTTATCCTGATTTAAGAAAATGTATTAATACTGTACAAATGAATACGCAAGAAGGACAGTTAATTGAACCACAAAAAGCAGATACAGGTGATTTAGATTACAAATTACAAATGGTTGAACTGTTTAAAGCAGGAAAAATAACAGAAGCAAGAAAATTAGTATGTAGTCAAGCAAGGCCAGACGAAATAGAAGACATATATAAGTGGTTATACGACAATATTAGTTTATTTGGGGACGAACAAAAACAAGAAAAAGCAATATTAATTATTAAACAAGGATTAGTGGATCATTCATTTGTTGCAGATCCCGAAATTAATTTATCTGCAACTATGATTAAGTTACAAAATCTCTAAATGTGCGGAATAGTTGGAATATATAATGTTCCAGAGGCTTCTAAAATTGCAGTACTCGGAATTCATGCTTTGCAACACCGAGGTCAAGAAGGAGCTGGTATTATTTCATACGATAATGACTTTCATTTTCAAAATTCTTACGGTTTAGTTGATCATATTTTTAGTAAAAACAGAATTATAGAAAATCTACCAGGTAATATGGCAATAGGCCACGTTAGATACAGTACTACTGGTGGTACAGGTAAAAATAATGTTCAACCTTTATTTTATAATTTAGACTTTGGTGGTTTTGCTATTTCTCATAACGGAGATTTTACTGATTCAGTATATTGGCGAGACAAATTAAGAAAAGATGGTGCAATATTTCAAACATCTACCGATACAGAAATTATTCCACATTTATTGGCCCGTACAAAAGGAACAGATCCTATTAATCGTTTACTTAAGGTATTAAATCAAGTAAATGGTGCATTTAGTATAGTGGCTTTGCTTAATAACAAGTTAATTGTTGCACGAGATACTCATGGCTTTCGTCCATTAGTTATAGGTCGTTATAAACAAGGTTATGCAGTAGCATCTGAGAGCTGTTCTCTTGATTTAATTGGTGCAACAAATATTAAAGACGTTGACCCCGGAGAAGTACTTGTATTTGAAGATGAAAAAAAGAAAATTTATCATTTAGACAATAAAATTACAAAAAATTTTTGTATATTTGAACACGTATATTTTTCTAGACCTGATTCTATTATAGATGACCAATTAGTATATGACGTTCGTAAAAGAATAGGTGAACAATTAGCAAAAGAAACTTATATTGATTCTGATATGGTTGTTCCTGTACCTGATTCAGGTTTAATATCTGCACTTGGATATGCTAAACAATCAAAAATTCCTTTTGAATTTGGACTTACGCGAAGTCACTACGTAGGAAGAACATTTATTCAACCCACTCAAACAATACGAGACTTAGGTGTAAAATTAAAACATAGTGCTATGCGATTATTTGAAGATAAAACAGTTACCGTTATTGATGATTCTATTGTTCGAGGAACTACAGCAAAAAAAATTATAAAAATGATAAGAAAAGCAGGTGCTAAAAAAATTCATATGCGTATTGCATCTCCACCGGTTACTGGTCCATGTTGGTATGGTATAGATACACCAAATAGACAAGAACTTATAGCTGGAACCAGTAGTGAAAAAGAAATTAAAGAATTTATAACGGCTGATTCACTAAAATACATATCAGTAGAAGGATTACATAAAGCAGTAAAAGGTAAAGGTTACTGTGATGCTTGTTTTAGTGGCAAATATCCTATTAATAAAAGGACTGAATTACATGAACGTTAAATTAATTGATAAAATGGGTACTGACCTAACAGTAGTAAATGCCGCTAGGGTTTCTTATGCAAAAACTAAAGAACAATTTGAAGATAAAGACGAAAAACTAATTGCATTTTTGGCTAAACATAATCATTGGTCACCGTTTGGACACGCATCACTACAATTTAGAATAAAAGCACCTGTGTTTGTTGCAAGACAACTTGTTAAGCATCAAGTTGGACTAATATGGAATGAAGTTAGTAGACGTTATGTAGATTATCCACCTGAATTGTTTAATCCAGAGTCATGGAGAGGTCGTCCTATTAATTCTAAACAAGGTTCTGCTGGTGAAGTTAAACTTGATAGAACATTACAACATCTTTATTCAACTGCTATGGAACAATGTAAAATTTTATACCATGCTTTGATCGGAAAAAACATCGCACCCGAACAAGCACGAATGGTATTACCTCAATCAATGATGACTGAATGGTATTGGTCAGGAAGTTTATATGCATTTGCTAGAGTATGCAATTTAAGATGTAAACCTGACGTACAAAAAGAAACTAGAGAGGTTTGTGAGCAAATTTCTACAGAATGCGGTAAGTACTTTCCTATTAGTTGGAAATATTTGAGAAATTAATAATGTATAGACCATTACCAGACGGAATAACAATTAAAAATTCAAACGTACAAGGCCTTGGCTTGTTTGCTACTAAAGATTTTGATGTTGATGTAATTCTCGGCGTGATTCACATTAAAAACAAAAATTTTCCACACGGTTATATTAGAACTGCCTTAGGAGCATTTTATAATCATTCAGATGAGCCTAATTGTAAAAATACAGAAGGTTTCTGGCATCAATTACCTGTAAAATATCTTGTAACAATTAAACCTATTAAAGCAGGAGATGAATTAACAGCCAATTATACTTTATATCGAGACTTTGACGAGAAAGGAGAATAATGTTAGAAGAATGGATAATAAGAATTATACTTGTTATTCTAGGAAGTATAGCATTGTTGGTTTTGATACAATTAATTGTCAATATAGTCACCGGTGTTTATGTATAAAGCAAGTCACATACTAGTAAGCCATTCAGAAGCAGTAAGTTCTACAAGAACAATGTGTAGGGAAGAAGCATTGTTTTTAGCAGGTGCAATTAGTGAAGAAATAAGAACAGGCAAGTATACTTTTGATCAAGCCGCAAAAATTTATAGTGATTGTCCTAGTGGACAGGCAAACAGTGGAAATTTAGGAACTTTTCCAGCCAATAGAATGGATAAAGATTTTATAACATATTTAGATAACTTAAAACCTGGTGAAACTAGTGGTCCTTGCCCTACTATATATGGTTTTCACCTTATAAGAAGAAACTAATCAATAGATAAATAGTAAAAAAGGTACCTTATATGCAAGATACAGTAGATGTTATAAAAACAGTTCAAAATGTGTTTGACAATGACACCGCTTTCACGGTACTCAAGGACTTTGAAAGAGTACTTGATGAATTAGACCTTTATGTATATGATAATTGGGAAAATGGTGAATTAGCATCAGGTCCAAACATTAAAAGACACTTTGTATCATGCACTTTTATGTGGGATCGAGATAAAATGCCAGATCCTACAGGTGGTCAAAGATTAACTGATTACGATTGCAAAGTATATTACAAAAAAGATCAATTTGTTTTTCCTAGACAAATAATAGAGCCTGGAGATATGCGAACAGGAACTAAAAAAGGTAAAATGGATAAAAGACCTATATGGTTAGTAGAAATTATGATGCCTAAAGAATTAATCCGAAGCATATACAGTGGTTATGAAGCAGAAACTGACTACTCTAAAGACCCAGCAACAGCAGAAGAAATTCCAGTAGATCAAAATATAGATGCTGGTATAGAACCAGTAGCAGAACCCGATGCTCCTGAAGGAGAAATTTAATGGGTTTAAAAAAAGACGATTTAGCACATACTACTGATAGTATATTTGAAATCGATTCCTATAAATCAAAAATGGGAGACGATAAAGATATTGTAGTTCTTAGTTTTACAGTTCTAGGAGAACAACCAGCAATAGATTTAGTAAATTTTATAGAAAAAGGATACGATTACGTTTTAGATGCTGACAAAACTAGCGGAGAACAAGCTGATGGCAAATATAGAGTGTTTGTTGAATTAGAAAGAAACAATAAAATTTCAAATCAAATTACAGAAATACTAGGTGGTGTCGGAAAACTAGCAAATTTAGAAAATTTTAAATTTAGATACTATAAAAATTTTAAAAGTTTACCAGCAGATGAAAAAACTTTAGGAGAAGTTGTTCCTTTTGATTCTGACGCTTATGAAATTAAAATAGGTGAGGCTCCTATGGAGAATTATAAAAATTTCTTTCATGATAGTTATGTAGATGACGTAATTATGGAAGATACAACATTAATTCTTAAAAAGCAACGTCATGATCCATTATTTTTCGAATTTTTGGAATATGGCAATAAAGAAGATGTCTTAAAATCAATAAAAGAGTCATATCAGATTAATAAATTCCCAGAAGTAATTTTTTTAAGTAAGTATATAGGAGATTATAATATATCCATTTATGGTAACAAGTATGTTCTTGAAAGCAAGAACTTCTGTATAGTACTTAAGAAAAAATATGAGACTATCAACTAATTTTACACTAGAAGAATTCACAAGAAGTCAAACAGCAATACGTCAAAATATAGATAATACACCCACAGATGAGCATATTGAAAATATGCAACTTCTATGTGAAATGATTCTCCAACCAATTAGAGAACATTTTGGTCCAATAGCAATTAATTCAGGATATAGAGGAGTAGTTTTAAACAAAACTATTGGTGGTTCTTGGAAATCTCAACATTGTGAAGGTAAAGCGGCTGATATCGAATGCCCTGGTACAGGTAATCGTTATGTAGCTCAATGGATTTCAGATAATTGTACCTTCGATCAAGTAATTCTTGAATTTCATAACCGAGAAATACCCGATTCAGGTTGGGTTCATGTTAGTTATAATCGTGGATCTAATCGAATGCAACGTCTACACACCTTAAAAGAAGACGGCAAAACTGTATACAAGCCTAACCTAATAGAATAATCAATAAATACAACTATAATGAAAACCAAGTACTGCAATAATTGTGGCAGAAAAGCCCATTGTGACGAAGTTTTAAAAGAAACTCAGGTTGACTATGATGGCAGAAAATATGAAATCGTAGTGTGCGTGTACTGTAGGTGCGAGGAATAGTATGTTTTTCTTTGGTCAAATAAAAATGATTTTTACAATGCTAATTATTATCGGTATTGCCGGTGCTGGTATGTATGTAATGAAGCTACGATCTGACAACGCTATTCTTAAAACAAATCAAATAAAACTAGAACAAAGTATTGAGTCACAAACTAAACTATTAGAGCAACAAAAAATAGATTTTGAAGCAATAATGGAACATAATAAGCAAATGAATATATTAGTTAAAAATTTACAAGAAGATTTAAGACAATTAGATAAAAGATTTACTAAAAAAGGTAGAGACTTTGGTAAACTTGCAATTAAAAAACCTAGTTTAGTTGAAAAAATTATAAACAAAGCTAGTGAACGTGCTCAACGATGTGTAGAAATTGCCTCAGGGGCACCATTAACTGAAGCAGAAATAAACGCTACAAAGAAATCAGAAATTAATACTGAATGTCCTTCGATAGCCAACCCTAATTACAAAGCATACGCGGTGGAATAATGAGAATACTTTTTATAATATTACTAGCAG
>CESY01025734.1_pt1 | contig 101392 bp, 67 predicted proteins | sample 531201 | NCBI WGS metagenome assembly CESY01 (sample SAMEA2622048, study PRJEB7988) | marine metagenome | biome: marine biome (ENVO:00000447); feature: mesopelagic zone (ENVO:00000213); material: "saline water (ENVO:00002010), including plankton (ENVO:xxxxxxxx)" | depth 488 m | reverse complement strand
ACATTTTTAAGTGTATTAGCTTATGGTATATCCAAAGATATTAATGTATTTGAATGTTGTAAATTGGCGTGTACGGCATCAGCTAGAAACGTAGAACAACGTGGTGTTGTACCTGTTACTTTAAATGATTTACAAAAAGGAGTTATTTTTACTAATGGAGTATTTGATATTTTACATATAGGTCATTTAGAATTATTAAAATATGCAAAAAGTTTAGGTAAAAAATTAATTGTTGGAATTAATAGTGACGATAGTGTTAAAAAAATAAAAGGTCCGGATAGACCTATTAATAATGAAGATAAAAGAGTTAAACAATTAATGATGTTACCGTGGGTAGACGAAGTTAAAGTTTTTGAAGAAGATAATCCACACAAACTTATGAAAGAAGTTATGCCAGATATTATAGTAAAAGGGGGAGATTGGACAGTACAAACAACCGTAGGAAATGAACTTGCAGAAGTTAGAATTTTTCCAAGAATAGAAGGACATTCTACAAGTGACATAATAGAAAAAATTAAAAATGAACAATAAAATAATCCAATTACCAAACGCATTATCAATTGAGCACTTTAAAAGGTTACAAGAACTTATCATGGGTCTTAATTTTCCTTGGTATTATAATTCTAATGTAGTAGATGATATGCACATATTACCAGATACTGAAAAATACCAATTTCAATTTACACACGTATTTCAAGAAAGTAATAGAATTGTTACAAATGAATCTAATTGGGAAGCTCTAATTCCTGTTTTTGCATTATTAGATCCAATAACTTTTATTAGAGTTAAAGCAAATCTTGTTACTAGACAAGATAAACTTGTTACTCATGGTTATCATGTTGATACAGTAACTCCTTGTTGTGTTACAGCAATTCTTTATATTAATACAAATGATGGATACACTGAATTTGAAGATGGTACAAAAATACCAAGTGTAGAAAATTCAATGGTTATTTTTCCTAGTTATATGATGCATTCTGGATCTACTTGTACAGATGTAAAAAGTAGAATGGCAATTAATATTAATTTTATACCGGTACCTGATAGTACCTATGCACATTTAACTATCCCCGAAAGTGTAGCAGAAAAAACTAGACCTTGGGGAGAGAAAAAGACAGGATATTAATGAACATATTAATAACAGGACATAATGGATTTATAGGAAAAAACTTATCTAAACATTTAGAGTCTAAAGGACATACTGTAAAAGGTTATTCTTATGTAGAAAATGTTGTGCCAGATCCATCAAAATATGATTGGGTAATACATTTAGGCGCAATTGCAACTACTACAGAAACTAATGTTAAAAAAATATTAACACAAAATTATGATTTTAGTATGAGATTGTTACAATTATGTGATACTATGGGAACAAATTTTCAATATGCCAGTTCTGCTAGTGTTTATGGAGGTCAAAGTACATTTACAGAAGATGGTCCTGTGTCTCCAATGAATCCATATGCATGGAGCAAATATTTGTTTGATCGTTTTATTGAATCTGTGGACCAATTTGATGTCCTTGTTCAAGGATTTAGATATTTTAATGTATATGGTTCTGACGAAGAACATAAAAAAGATCAAGCATCACCTATAACTAAATTTACAAAACAAGCTAAAGAAGATAAAGTAATTAAAATTTTTGAAAATAGTGAAAATTATCTTAGAGATTTTGTTTGTGTAGATGATGTATGTACTGTACATGAACAAATGTTAAAAAAAGATGTTAGTGGTATTTTTAATGTAGGTACTGGTAAGACTACTAGTTTTTTAAGAATAGCTGGAATTATCGCTAAAAAATACAATGCTAAAATAGAAACTATACCTATGCCATTAAATTTAAGCAATCAATATCAAAGTTATACTTGCGCCGATTTGACAAAATTAAATAAACATATAGACATTAATTGGAAAACCGTTAAGGAATTTGTAAATGATCAATAAAACAGGTAAACGAGAAATGGGTTGGGGCTATGAATTAATATGGGCTTCTAATGAAAAGTACTGTGGAAAAATTATGGTGTTTACTAAAAAAGGAGCAAAATTTAGTATGCATTTTCATAAAGATAAAGATGAAACTTGGTTTGTAAACAATGGTGTATTTAAATTAAATTGGATTGATACTAAAGATGCAACTTTATATTCTCAAGAATTAAAAGAAGGCGACTCTTGGCATAATCCTCCTTGCCAACCACATCAATTAGTATGTATGAGTAATTCCGGTAGTGTATCTGAAGTTAGTACTCCTGATCATTCTGATGACAATTATAGAATTGTTAAAGGTGATAGTCAAAAAGATTCTAAAAATAATCCTGAAAAGAAATAATTACGCTTGAGCTTCTGACCAACGTAATGTAACTGTACCAGCTACATCACCTGAACCTGCTGTTCTATATACGTTAATAGCTAACGCATCTGGACCATTTGGAAATGCTCCTCGACCACCAAGTGTAGTGTTAGTCAATTCCTTGATTTGATTAAGTGATAATGTTGCTCTTTCTCCCGGTTGTGCAACGAATGAAAAGATCGTTTCTCCCGGTTGTGCATATGGTGGATTACCAAATAAGAACGTAACATTTGCACCTGCATTAATTGTTCCAGTTGACGTTTGTGAAAACGTTACTTTGTAATATTCTGTACCAGTACTTACTGGACCATATCTTGCTTTAGGATCCACACTAATAACTGATGTACCAGCTGGGAAATTAGTATCTTGCAATTCTGTACCTGATGTGGCATTTGAGGATTCCCACTGAGTAGGATCCATATACAAGTAGTTTGTATTAGTTAAATCACCACCCATAGAAAACGTAATAGTTGTTGCCATAGGAATACCACCGTGATTTTGACTGTAGTATGCTAGGAAGTAATAAGAATATTCATAAAGCTCTGTAATAACTGTACCTGCAGGAAAGTTACCACCACTTACATTATCTCCTACTTTAATATTTCTATCCGCGAAACCATTATTGTTACCTGGGCCATCTTCTTTTAACCAGTATGAATAATTATTATACCAAGAACCCATGTTCCACCAGTTGTTTGTTACATCAGTTGTAATGATAGCCGATGTTGCCGCTGTTTGTGTAGTTTGAGTAGCTCCACCGTTCCAGTTAACCGAACCACCTGCCGCTATTTGGGCAAATGATGGTTGACCACCTTGAGCTGTTCCTGTTAATCCCGTCCAACCTATATCACTTGGATCTAATGGATAGTTTTGTGGATTAATAACTCCTTGTACAACTAATGATCCATTACCTGCACCTGATGTAGGTTCAGATGTTATTTCTAAACCATCAAGTAGCAATTGGGCTCTATTAAGTAAGTCTCTATCTCCCAGGTCACCAGTTAAAGCATTTGCAATTGACGGTGCTAATCTTATTAGGAACACGGTTTGTCTTATAGTTGATAAAGCTAAAGCTGTCGCTGAATAACTAAACAGATATCCACGTTCTTCATCAAAATCTCCATCTGTTATATAAGATGAACCCCAGTGTGATATAATTGGACTTGATGTATTACTAATTAATACCACTCCAGTGTTTCTAAAGTGTTCTGCCGCCGCTCCTGCTGAATATGATCTAATTGAACCGGAAGTAAAGTTTGTTAATTGAGTTGCTCTAGTACATCCTGTTAATCTATTTCCGTTAATTCCTGTATATGTAATAATTTCATTATCTATATAAAGTGTTCCGCCAGCTGGTGGAAAGAATGAAGTATCTAATAGTCTTATTGTTGTTTCTCCAGCACTTATATCAGCTGAAAGTTTACCATTAGCACCTTCATTTGTAACTTCATAACGCACAGGTTGGTTACCTGTTCTCATATATGCTTCTGTGTTTACGTTAGAATTTCTCATTCTGTGACAGAAAATAAAGTTACCATCACCACCTCTTGTCATGTAATCAATAAATCCAGCACCATACCAGGACATTTGAATTCCTACCATCTGCATCTTAGAGACATCTAAATCATAACCACTAGGTCCTGTTCCATCTACTTTATCTAAATTCCAGTCACTTTGTTTAGTTTTTTTGTCAAGTATTAAACAACTTTTAACACCTGAAGAAGGATTAACTCCTCTATAATCTGGAGTTACATACATCTCTGTGTTAGAAGAAACGTTCGATACAACGTGAGTCATACCTCTTATTACTATTCTATCACCAGATTTTAATTGTTCTCTAAATCTTGTACCTGTACCATTTACTGTATTAGAATCAGGTGTTACTGCAATTGTACCTGCTAATTGTCTTGTAGCTGTTCTTTGTGTAAGTGCAAGATTTACACCATCATATTCCCAAAAAATTCCGTTTTGATCATCAAATATTCCTGATCTTACTGTTGCACCATTCCAATTTTTTAATGATACTTGAGGTTGATCAGAAAATTCAGGTTGTAATATACTTAAAGTACTTTGTGCAGTAGTTTTAAATACTCTTTCACTTATAATTTGAGTTATTGTATAGGTATCATTATATTCTTGTTGTGTTATTCCTATTAATTTTATTATTGCACCAACTTGTAGTCCGTGATCAATTTCATCTGTAGTAATTGTTATTACTGATCCTACTGCTTTACCATCTGCTACAACATTTAAAATATCATAAGATGGAGCAAACAAGGCACCTGTTGTATACATAATACCTTTACCTGATTGATATCTAATATATTTTTTAGATTGTCTTATCGCCTGTGCACCATGTTGTGGTCCACCTGTTCCTAACATAACACCTCCATCAAATGGTCTATGTACAAAGAATGAATCTGGTCTAACATATACGAATCCTGACCATTGAGCATCTGTAATTGTTCCTGGAGATCTAACCTGATATCTAAATTTCGTAGGAGAAGGAATTTCTGTAACAAGACCTGGTCCTGATGCTAATATATGATTATTAGATCCGTCATCAGATCCAATTGTTACAAGGAATCCTGCACCTGGAACTAATCCATGTGGAGTTAAGAAAGTTACTTCCATAGTTGCTATCGCAGTATAAGTTAATGTAGTTCCATTTGGAATACTTGTCGTTGTTGCATCAGATATCGTTATACTTGAATAAACTGTTACACCCGTTCCTACTATAGCAGTACCTGAGTGAGTATTTGCTGTTACGGCTCCTGCTGAACTTACTGCTTGAACTAAAACTTCGAGATCATTGGCTGGTGTAGTTCCACCTAAACTTGCTCCTGATATAGTAAGTCTGTCTCCTACGTTATAATTAGAACCTGGAGAAGTTACTTGACATTCAGTATATGTTGTTGAAGAATCTTCTGAATAAGATCTTGTTACACTAAACGTACCACCTACTCCTGTCATTGCTCTATTTTGACCGCTCATAACAGTAGATATTCCACCTGTTCCAGTATTGGCACTTCCCGCCGAATTAAATGTTGTAATGACACCTGTGGCAACAGCATCAATGGCTGTAATAGTAATTACTAAATCATTTGCTGTTGAACTACCATATAATATTGTACCAGGAAGTGTAATTTCTTGACCAACCCAATAATTTGATCCTCCTTGATTCAAAGATACTGTATAATTTCCACCTGCTATGTCAACATCAAAAGTGGCCGATGTACCTACTCTTGCAGATATTGATGCTGGTGAAAAAGTTTGAGTGTTTACTGATGTTCCTGCCGCGGCACTTATTGTAGCAATTGCTCCAGCACTAACTGAGTCAACTGTAATAGTACAATCATTGGCAGTTGTAGCACCACCAAGTAAATCTCCTGCAAAAGTTACTGTATCTGTTGCGGCAAAACCTGAGCCTGTACCTGTTACTGAAACTGAATATGTTGTTCCTGTTCTGTTTACACTAAACGTTGCATCTACACCTGAACCTGATGTTGTCCATGCTGGACTAACATAATCTACGTTAGCATCTGTTCCTGTACCTGCTATAGACATACCAGTAATAGATCCATTTGCATCTACACTTGTAACTGTAACATATGCATCATTAGTTGGTGCTGTACCTCCTAAGGATACTCCTCCAGCTAATAATAAATCATTTACTGTATAATTTTTTGTTTCAGGACCTGGTTGTGCCGCACCACTGTCTGTCCATTGTTGATCTACTACAGCATCATTGGCCCCTAAAGGTCCTGTTAATGCAAGAGTTAAATCATGTACACCGTCAGTACCGCCTAAACTTGATCCTAGTATTATTAATTCTTGTCCTATTCCATATTTTTCTCCTAATGATGTTGCAGTAATACTACTATAAGTAGTAGCCCCAACTACATTAGTAACACTAAATTGTGCTCCAGTTCCTATATAACCTGATGAAGAAACTTCTGTAAAATCTTTTGTATTAACTGCTGTACCTGTTGGAGTAAGTGTTAAAATGTCACCAGATCCACCTATTGTATTAATAGTTAAAGTACAATCATTTGTTGTTGATGCACCACCTAAAAGTGCTCCATCAATTACTACAGTATCACTTACTGCAAATCCAGCCCCAGGAGTTGTTACTTGTGCTGTATATACTGTACCTGTTCTAGTTATAGTAAAAGTTGCAAGTGTTCCACCACCTGCTGTTGACCATACTGGACTAATATATGATTCAATAATATCTGGAGCAGTACCTACAATAGTATGTCCTGTAATTTGTCCTGTACCATCTACACTGGTAACTGTGATTACTATATTATTAGCCGAACTTCCACCAAAACTTCCTCCAGAAATTTCAAGTTTATCGTTTACAATATGTCCTGTTCCTGAAGTGTTTACTGTGTGGACAGTATAAGCCCCATTTAATACAGTTATGTCCCAAGTAGTAGCAGTATATATATTACCGGCGTATGTAGCTGTAAGACCTGTGTAAGTTTTATCTTCTAATGCTATCGTATATGTTCCAGCATCTTTAGTTAATGCAAATGTTCCACCTGTTCCGGTGCCACCTGCTACAGTACCACTTATTCCTGAAAGACTTCCTGTTCCTCCAAAAGAGACTCCTGTAAATGTAAAAGCAAGAATTTCTCCTGCAGTATCTACTTCATCTACTGATATTATAAGATCGTTTTCAGGAGTAGTACCACTTAACATATTTCCTAAAATAACTATTGCATCTCCAACTACATAATCATTTCCAGTATTAATAAGAGTTACAGTATAGTTTCCACCTGCCCAGGTTACATTAAACGTTGCCTCAAGTCCTGCCGGCGTTGCATTAGTTCCAGCAACTTCAGGATAAACTGTTTGATCACCTATCAAAGCTCCATTTAATGGAGTTGATAAAACTAAAGTTTGACCTACAACACTTATAATAGTTGTTGCATAACCATCTCCTCTATCCATTACAGAGTTTTGAACTATACCTGATGCATCAACAACATTTATTTGTGATGTTCCTGAGGCATAATCACCACTAATTTTTGGTGTTGCTATGGCTCCACCTGTTCCTTGAATCGCTGTAACTTGAGTACCTGTTGCGACACCTGTTCCAGTAATAGGTGCACCAGTAGGAGGAGGTGTTCCTGTAAATGCTAAAACTGTTTCTCCTTGAATTGCGCCTATTGATGTAACAACAGCACCACTTGATCCATTACTTGCAACAGAAAAACTTGGTTCTCCTAAATCTGCCCCAGTATAAAATGCGGCTCTACGCATTTGAGTAAATTTTGTAGAAATTACTGCACCAGCAGAAGTACCAACTTTAGCTTTAGCATAATAAGTTAATTGTTTATTTGTAGGAATAGTATGTACAACAAATGATCCTGTTGCTCTACCTGTACCTTCTACACCTGAACCTGCAAATCCTATAATTGAAATAGGAGCTCCAACATCCAAGTTATGAGGACCTGTTGTGTTTACAGTTATTAATGAAGCACCTATACCTTGAGTACTAGTTGATGCGTCAGTTGTTACTGATTCAACGTCAATATCTGTACCCGGTACTTCGTAAATTGATGGATAACCTCTTTGTGTTGAAATGGCTTGCCATTTTGTTGGCTGAAGACCATACTCAAAGTCAGCGTCAATCATTGATTGAGGTTTTGCAATTCTATATCTTTCAATTGCATCTGTACCAAAATCAAATGGTCTTACTCTAAGTTCTGTAGCTTCTATAAAGGCTTGTATACTATCTGTGTTTTCGTGTGTACTAGTATCTACGTTAAAAAATATTGTAGATATTGTATCTGCACCTTCTAAGAAAGAAGGAAAATCTGTATCTTCAACAAGCTCTGTATGAGAACTGCCAGTTAGTCCTCTGTCATATTCTACTTCACAACCCATAGAAGGGTCAGCAAAATTGTATAATACAGTATTTCTTGTAGTATTAGTAACTAATAAAATATCTTCATGTTTAATTTTTCCAGCTGGATCAACTGCTCTTATACTAGATACTTCATTTCTTTCTAAAGCTGGTAAATTATCTAATCCATTTTCCATTACATCAGAAATAATAAAAGAAAGCGTAGATATTCTATTAGACGCTAGACTTTCAGATGTATTGTCATCTGTAAATTGAACAGAAGTTATAGGATCTTGATGTGAAGTAGTATGTACTTCTACTGGAAGTTGTCCTACGCCATTTAATGTTACAGCATTAAGAATTTGGATGAAAGATGTTACTTTAGCAGTAGCACTACCTTCACCTGATCCCATTGTTTGTATAGTTACACTTGGACTTTGTAATGACGTCCATGGAGTATTAGTAAGAATATAGCCATTAATAATTTCTTCTATTTTATTATTAACTGCAACTGCATAAGTTCTTTCATTTGGATATAATGTTAAAGCGGCACCTTCCCAATATTTTTTAGCTGTTCTAACTATTTCTGAATTACCACCATATTGTATATCATGTGCTATTGCTTCGATATTAAACTTAGAATCTCTTTCGCACTTATCTATTTCTGTTTGACTATGAACACCTGGATATGTTGCATCAAACCAAGCCGCAACTTCATCTCCTATAAATTCTTTATTAGCATTTATAATAGTACTTGCATTAGGAGATTGATTAGAAGCATCTACATTAGTAAAAATATAATTGTTTATAAAATCTCTAATCCAATATTGTGTTTGTATTTCAGGTTGTCTATCTCCATCTAATTGAGGTGTTGATCCAACCCAAAATTTAGAAGAAATATATCTTGTTGATTTATTTCCATTATAACGTAAATCATTTAAAAATGCATCTAAAACAAATTGGTAATCTCTATCGCACTTACTTTTATCGTAAGTAAAGTTTTCAAATACATAAGGGCTACTAGAAAGAGCTGGAGTTTGTATAATTCCATTATCAATCGTATCAATTACTTGATTTGCTTTAGTAGTAAATTCAGTTATTCCACCTGATTCACCATTTGATCCTGTTAGATCTTGAGTTGTTGCATTTTGAGTACTTGAATATGTGGCTCCTGTTGCAATGAAATCTGTTATAATTGTTCTAGCTTGAGTTAGATAAGCTATTTCTGGATCGCCACCATTAGCTAATTGAAGTGTTCCATCAATAAAATATGTTTCTATTTGTGCTCTTATTTGTTCATTTCCATTATATCTAACGTCACGTGCAACAGCAGTTATTACTGCATCAACATCATCTTCTATAACATTAGCCGCTTTTGTATAACCAGCAAATGGTGCCACATTTTGAATAACTCGTGCTGAAACCCAAGATGCAACTTCATCTTTAATATATTCTTTATTATTTGTAATTCTAGAATCTAAATTAGGATATAAATTAATAGCAGTATCTCTAGCTGAGCTGGCTTTAATATATCCTAACATTTCATCTTTAAGATATTCTACGTTTTTATCAAGTAGATTCCAAGCAATAGGATAGTTATTCCCGGTTTTAGGAATTCCTTTTTGAAATATATAATTTTTTAATTTCTTTTTAGCCATTTAATTATACTCCTAATGCAATTGAATATACCATTGAGGTATTATCAATATACGCTTTATTACCTAAGTCCTTTTTATCTGTCGGAACGTTTTCCGCCGTAGCAGTTAAGAACCCAGCATTTGCAGGTGTAGTTACACCAATTGTAGTGTTATTTAACGTTCCTCCGCTAGAAACTAAACTAGAAAAAGACCCATCTCCTGCTATAGAACCTCCTATATTCATATTATTCATTTCACCTCTTGATAAAGGGTTCATTGCTAACGTACCATTTACTTGTGGGCTTATAGTTACATCTTCATTAGGTGTTATAGTTACTTCTCCACCTACTGTTAAATTAGTTGCATTAACATTTACATTGTTTACAAATCCACCACCTGCTGGAGAAATAGTTACAGTACCAGTACCTGTTGGACTCATTGTTATAATTGCATCTTCACCTGAACTAAAGAAATTTCCTGTATTAAGAATAGAACTAAAAGATCCTATTCCTACAAGAGTTGGGTTAGTAATAGCAACTGATCCATAAGGATTTCGATTACTATTTCCATAAAATAATACATCTGGAGCATCTACTGGAACTTCCCACGTTGTAAGTCCTGTTGCTTTTCCTTGTGCATCACCTTCAGTAGTATCTGTAATTACTGGAATATTCAAATAAGAATTAGGTGTTGCTAAAGCATTTATTTTTGCTTGAACTGATGTTAGAAATGCGTCCCAATTTTGTGCTATATTAGGAAATCCATACATTTGAACATCACCAGAATTATATGAGAATAAGTTTGACCCATCTGATTGTGTAACACCAGAGTTGCTTAATTGTGCTTCAGCTGTATTATTTGCTTTTGCCCAACCATATATAGTATCTTCTGCGTTAGTAAAAGTTTGACCACTTACAGTTCCACCATTATAAGGAAAAACTAAATCTACCTCACCGTGAAACATTAAAATATTTTTAGGTAAAACTGATACAGCCGACCAAGATACAACTGTTGAATCTCCTAAATTTGTTAAATTCATTCCATAAAACGTATTAGTATCTTTTCTGTATTGATCTTCGTGAAATAATGCTGACTCAATTACTATGTTTGTAACATTTGTTTTTGTTGTTTGTAAACCATATTGATGTGCTAACTGTCCGCCATTACCTTTACCTACTATTGTAATAGCTGTAGTATCTACATTGTCATACTTTTCTAATTCTTCTATAATGCTATCAAGAAATGCAATATCATTTGCTTTACTAGTTTGATAACCAACATTCCATTCATTATTATAACCTTGAGGAGCAATTAAAATTTTGTCTGTCATATATGTAATGTTTGCAATACCATTCCCCATTGTTTTATTTGTATTATGCAAACTTATAACTACAGGTATTTGTTTTCCTTGTAAAGGAGTATTTGCAGTATCAGGTACAACTATAGATACAGATCTATTATAATCTGTTTCTTGTTGCCAAGATTGAGCAAATGTTAAAGTACCAGATACAAGTGTATTTCCTGTAATAGTTGTAACGTGTTTTAAACCATCATTAAAAAGATTTCCTGGAACTAAAGGATTATTACCGTCAGGTGAAAATGTATTAAATGTTAAAGAACTTAATTCATTAAGTTTAAAAACATAACTTTGTCCTCTTTCTAAAGAAAGAAGTGGATTAGTTCCTAAAGACTCATTAGTTACACAATCAGCAGTAGCTCTTACAAACGTATGTGGATGATTGTTACCTGATATACTAGTATCACCAACGTTCATTGTAATTGTTGTTTCTGTTCTACCAGTAAGTGTTATTTCTTTATCATAGAAATAATCTACTCCACCAGGTGCGGCTGATCCAGTTGCCCTTGGATATGTTTTTTCAGTAGCGTGACCGTCCATGTTACAAGTAAATGTTAAACTATTAGGGGCAATTTTAATTTTATTACCAGCTTGTAAAGTATGTGTTCCAATAGTTAATACCATTACTCCTGTTGAAGGTGTATATGATGCGGCTGTTGGAGTATAAGATGCGGCTGAAGGTGCCACCATAGTAAATTGACTTGCATCTTCAGAAACTATGAAATTTACGGATTCAGCTGGTGTTGGAATATATGTGCTGGTTACAGTTCTTACTGTTACATTACCCGTATCATCTACAACAAATCCTGGGGATTTATAACCATATTGCGATTCTAAAGGTTTATAATTTACTGCCATTTTATGTCCACTCTATATTTATCTTGTTTTCCTTCTAAAGTTTTAAAGCATTTATTGTTTGAAAATATGTTGCTTTAAAGATAACTTTTGATCCTGTATATTTTGTTGTTGCTGTTTTATTTGCAGGGTCTATTTTTAATTGTACATATGAATTAGTAACTGCACTAGTTAATTTTACTAAATCATTTCCTAAATTTGATCTACCATAAATTGTAAGAGAACTATTTTCAGGACTAGCTACCATTAAACATCTAATAATTTCTTTATTATTTGTATCGTAATCTACAGATATTGTATACTCTGCTGTACAGAAGGTATTAACGTGCCATTGGTCTAAAACCACCTCTTCTTCTACCACAGTATAAGGGCCGCTGTATGAAAAATTTAATCCATTTTTCATTAACAACGTATTTTTGTCGCCTTTACCAAATAATCTTGACACATCAAACATTTGAAAAATCCTTCTATATTATGTATTTACCAATTTTACTAGGATAGAGTTGAGTGGGGGAGTGGGTTATGATTGGTTATTTTTACCGTGTTTTATCATTCTATTAACTGACTGAATTATCCTTTGTTCTTGCTGGTCATCCATGTCCATTATACCTTCATTTATTCTGTCAGAAAATTCATCTACAGTTATTCTTATAGGGCTATATACTCGGTCATCTTTGCCCAAATCTATGATGTCAAACGTTTCTTCGTCAGGATATGACGTGTTAATAGGGTATGTAGACCCTATTATAGCTGTAGTAGTTTTATCAAAAGCATAAGCAATATGTTGTCCTACACTATCACAACCTAAAAAGTGATCACATTGTTTAATTAAAGCCATCCATATTCTAATATGAACATTAGGTGGCATAGCAATAGGTGTTGACATATGCTTATTAAATTCTAAAGCTACTTCAGTCATAACTAATATACTGTAATTTTTAGCCAATTTTCTTACAATATTATAAAGATTTTTTATTTCAATACTTCTACCTGTAATGTCTACTATATCTTTATCTTCTTTTTTAATACCTCGTCCAAATGGTTGTACTATAATTACTTTGTCTTTTTTAGTCTTATTTTTTATTTCTGTTAACATTTTTCGAGCATATAAAATTTCATCTTTACTTAATTTTATTGAAGGTTTAGATAATTCTCTTATGCCTTTATTATTAAGTGCAATGTCATATGCTTGAGCAAGACTACATTTTTGAGTATAGTATTCCCAAATTCTATAAGGTTCTGGACTAATTATATTTCTATCTTTTAAAATTTCTTGAAAAATGTTTTTATGCCAAGCATCATAAGTTCTAAAATGTAACGTTGGATGTCCTTTTAAAACATCTGTACCACCTTCACAAACTATTACAAAATCATCATCCGGATTTTCTTTTTGATAATTCTCTAAAGCAGGTATTGAATTGAGCATTCTTCCTGCTCCACCATTTAAAAAGATAGCACTATTTCTCGACATTTTTTACCTTTATCATTTTTCCATATTCTGGAAGATACAAATATTCTAAAAGAGAGTGTTCAAGAGTTAATATAGCATCTTGTAATGTTTCTACAAGTGGTTCTCCTGCCAAATTAAATGACGTATTAAACACTATTGGTATTTTTGTTTGATCATAAAACTCTTTAATTAATTTATAATACAATGGATTTTGTTCTTCTTTAACTGTTTGTATTCTACAAGTACCATCTATGTGTATAATGCTAGGAATTTTTTCTGCTATTCCTTCTTGACAATTTACAGCATACATCATAAAAGGACTTTCTTCCATTCCTCTTAAATCAAACCAATCATGTACGTGTTCATGTAATATAGACCCTGCAAATGGTCTAAAATATTCTCTACGTTTAACTATATTAACAAAATCTTTACCATCTTTAAATGTAGGATCAAATAAAATACTTCTATTACCTAATGCTCTAGGTCCACTCTCTGATTTTCCTTGAAACATAGAAACAATATTTTTTTCTATCATTAATTTGACTATATCTTTATCGTTTGCATCTACTAATTCAATACCTTCTTTATTTGTTAATTCTTGTATTTGTTCTAATGTATATTTTCTTTCAGGACCTTGACACAATGTAGTAAGTGGTCTTTTTGTCTTATCCTCTGACAAAGCATAATAAAATAAAAGAGCCGCTCCAATGGCTGTTCCAGCGTCATTTGACACAGGTTCAACAAATAAATTAATTCCATCTTTTCTTAAAGATTCAAGATAAAAATAATTTGCTACACAATTTAATCCATAGCCACCTGATAATACAACATTTTTTCTACCTGTTCTTTTTACAGCCTGGTAAATTACTTTTAATAATTCTGCTTGAGTTTCTATTTGACAAGCATATGCTAAATCTCTCCTATTATCTAATGTAGAAACATCAGAACAACTTTCAGGTACATTATTAAGATATTCATACATTTGTTCATTTACTATAGCCGCATTTGGATATGTAGGAAGAATTACATTTCTATTAGATTGTGAAAATCTTCCTTCTTGTTGAAAAAGTTTAGGGATTCTATCATTAGGTTTTCCATAAGGAAATAATCCCATTGTTTTTCCTGCTTCAATGGCAGAAAATCCACAGTATTGAGTAACTGCTTCATAAACTTTAGTAATTCCTGCCTTGTCTGACAATAATACTTGATGAGTTCTTCCAGGCTCTCCCATTTTGTCTGATTGTTGTGTCATAAGAGCACCTGGAGATGTTGTACCAGTACCATAATGTTTCCATACAGTAAATATATTATTAGGATAAGAACAATCAAATATAGATTCAACTTCAAACATTGTCATATCACCTACAAGAGAACTATTAATAGGCATAAAAGTTCCTGCACCATCACAAATAACCGCACACGCTTCATCAAATCCAGATCTATAAAAAGCACAGGCGGCGTGTAACTTGTGATGAATATGACTGAGATCTATTACTTGAGGATGTTTTTTTAAATCTACTTTTCTATCTATCAATCCTAATTTTCTTGCTAAACCTGTATATACATCATCACCTGTATAATCAACTCTACCAGTAGAAGGATCAGTTAATGGTTGGGTATGTGCTATAATTAAATAATCTAAAGTGTCTGTATATTTTAATATTTCCAACATACTCATATAAGGACCACCATCATATTTGTGTCTTGATAATCTTTCTTCTTCAATTGCAAAAATAATTTCTCCATCTTTCATTAGACATATTCCTGAATTATGTCCTCTAGAAATTGCGGCAATCCATCCAGATTTTTTATTCATCTTCTTCCTCTATTGTTTCTTCACCTAATACTACTTTTACAACAAGATCTTCTATTTCTTTACTCATCCACATTAATTTTTCACCTTGTCTACTAACTCTTTCATCTACTGTTATTCTTATTGGATCATATTCTCGTTCTAGTTGTCCCATATCAATTATAGAAATATTTTTTGTTTTAGGGTATGATGTGTTAATAGGATAAGTTTGTCCTATAACAACTGTACATGGTGTATCAACTATATAAGACAAATGTTGTCCTACACTGTCACAACCTAAAAATTGATCAGCATATTTTATAATTGCTGTCCATTGTCTTAAGTCAATTTTTTCAGGCATTGCTACTTCATCTTTATATTTTTCATCTTTAAATTCTATTCCAAATTCTGCCATTATAGCTACTGCATAATCTTTTTCCTGAAATTTTCTTATTAAATTTTTTAAATTTTTAAATTCCATACTTCGGTTAGATTTATCTACAAAACTACTATCTATTTGTTGAATTGCTCGACCGAAGGGTTGAATAATAATTACTTTGTCTTTTTTAATTTGTTTTTTAATATCATTTATTGCTTTTTCTCCTGCCATTAATTCTTCTTTACTCAAATTAATTTTAGGTTTAGGCAATTCTCTTACACCTTTATTATTAATTAAAATATCAAATGCTTGAATTATATTACATTTTTGATTATAATATTCCCATACTCTATAAGGTTCTAAACTTACTACATCCATTTTTACAAGTTTAGTATGAAATAAATTTTTATGAGAATAATCATATGTTCTAGCGTCTAAAGTTGGATGACCATTTAGAATATTTTGAATTCCTTCTACTACTATGATAAAATCTTTATCATCAGATTCTTCATAATATTTTTCAAGGGCAGGGATGGCACAAATAATTCTGCCCATTCCTCCATTTAAAAAAAATGCTTTTGGTCTAGATATTGGATTATTTTTAGTCATAATTAGGTTAACACTTATACTTATAAAGTATGAATGTTGTTACCTAAAAATTTTGAATTGTATTGTGAGGTATTAAACTATTATACGTGAGGCATTGGTTTGAAAGGAACTTTCCAATGCTTAACTGCCGCGTATTTTGTAGTAATGTTATCTACATATGTTTTGTGATCTATAATTGCTTGTCTTTGCTCTGCTGAATAAACTTGATTCGCCGAGTCGGCATCAAGAGCTTCTTGTAATCCTGCTGACATAGGACCCATTGATGCATTAAATGATGCTTGGTCAAATGCGTGTATTCTCATTGTAGGTTTTTGAAATGCTCCACCTGAGTATTTTAATGTACCGTGTAAGTAAATTTGAGATAAAACTCCGTTTTCGTGCCATGTATATTCCCACGTTTCTGGATCTCCATTATCATCAGTTGTTCCTAAATTTTCTGTGTAATTTGCTACTGCACCTGTTGTATATTTTCTACATACATAAGACGCTTCAAAAGGATTTGCTGTACCATCAATTGTTAATGCTGTATGATTTTCAGGTGTAGGTTTAGCTTGTTCTACTAATCCTGCTTCTGTATCTGCTTCTGATAAAACACTAATAACCCATCCATCTGCATCTACGCTAACTGAAATAAACTTATGTCCAATATATGTTGACGCATGAACATCACCGTTTGAAAAATCATCTACATACGGTTCATTTGGCATTTCAATATTAAAAGCTACGCTAACTGTCATTGTGTTCTCCTATAAAACTATTTATCTAACTCCTGTTAATACTAATATTTATTATGAAGCTATAAATTTAATTCTAACGCCTCCATGACCACCTCTAATTCCGTGGTCTCTAACATCAGGACAAGCAAGTGGTCCTAATCCGCCAGCTCCAACTGGCAATAAATTTGCACAACCTTGTGATTCATAACATCCACAAGATCTGTCTGATCTCCAACAATATGATCTTGGATTTCCTTGTCTTGGCGCTTTTGTTGCCAAATTAAGGGACGCATAATATTGGAATAATTGATTTCCTGACCATTGCGACATTGGAGTCGTATCTGATTCTGATTGGAACGTAATTAACGCTCCATTTTCTGCAAACATACCTGCTGGTACAGGTGCGTGTCTTTGAAAGAAACATTTACAGTGAGGACAACATCCAAAATAACTTACGCAACCTATTTCTCCACAACAGTTTACGTCACCACCATATGCTAAGGCTTCCCATGCTCCAGAACATACGTTACAAATTAATGCACAATTGTCATTGTTACATCTTTTGAAACAAAATCCTTCGTTGGAATAACAGCAATAAAAAGATGTACCTGTAGTACACATTGATTTCCCGCCATATCCACCTCTAGCACACATACAACCATTTCCATTACTACCGGCTGTTACATAACATAATTGAGTTGGACTACCGCAACCTGAGTGACAAAGTGGGTGAGACATACAAGCCATTCCTAAAGAAGCTGTAATAGTATCATCTGCCGTAATTGCAAGAGTTTTCTTAGAATAACCTCCTGCATTGCCTGGTAATCCATCACCACAACAACACATACGAGAACCAGATCCACCAGCTCCCCAAATTTCTACAATTGCTTTACCATTTGAAGGTGCAGTCCAGCAAACTCCATTACAAAAATTAGAATGTTGAGTACCTGGAGAATAAGCATAGATATAACCTTTTTCTATGTTTTGTTCTATACCGCCTCCGGCTGTTCTTTCACCTAATATTTTTTTCAATGTTGCCATAATACTATTTACTCCTTTTTACGAAGCTACAAATTTAATCCTCATTATTCCGTTTCCGCCTCTCCAAGCGTGATCTCTTACACCATCGCAAGGTGTAGGACCTTGTCCTGGAATTCCTCCAGGGAAGAAGTTAATTGCTCCTTGATCTTGATAACATCCGCAAGAGTCATTACCTGTCCAACAAGCATTATAAGGAGCTCCTTGAGTTGGATTTCTTGTTGCCATATTTAATGGTTCCATTACTCCAAAAATTCCGCCCATTCCTGACCAATAAGATCTTTGATTAGATGTATCCATTGCGTATTGAACTTGTCCACCTTTTTCTGAAATCATTCCTGGTGGAATTCTAATTACTGGATTTTGTCTACAGTTACAGTTTGGATAACAGTTTTTAAAGTACATACAACTAAATCCGCCATAACAGTTTACATCTCCACCATAAGCAAATGCACAATAATCTGCACCGTCATAATTTGTACCACCATCATCTCTGTAATTACAAATTATACCGCAACCTGCTCCACCGGCTTGTGTACCACACCAGTCATTTGTTAGGTAACAACAATACATTGCTGGACTAGATGAGCAGAATGATGTTCCACCTCTACCACCTTGAGCACAAATACATCCATCGGAATCACCAGCTAACCAACAAACTTGAGTTGGTTCTGACATTCCTCTGTAACATAAATCGTCTGTGTTATTACAAGATAAACCTATCTGAGCACAAATATAACAATCGGCCCAAGATGCTCCAAATTCTGGTAATACTTTTCTAGAATAACCGCCTGGATTGCCTGGAATTCCTCCACCGCAACAGCACATTTCTGCACCTGATCCAGCCGCACCCCATACTTCAATTGTAGCTATACCATTTGCTGGTGGTTTCCAACAAATATGACACCAAAAATTAGTGCTATATTGATTACTAGGATAAAATGTAAAAAGCTGTCCCGTTTCTAAATTAGTTTCATTAGCTAATGGGTAATCATACTTCGTTTGTAATAATGCTGTTAATGATGATGCTGGCATAATAATCTCTCTTTATTGAGTCGGTTCGTCGTTACGAATAAATTTAATTCGTACTCCACCGTGACCTCCTCTACTTGCGTGATCTCTTACTTGTGGACATGGCATTGATCCGTGTCCTCCCATTCCAACTGGAACGTGAGGTATACAAGGTTCACCTATTTGACAGTGACAACCTTTACTTGCTCCCCAGCAAGTTGCCCAAGGTATACCACCTGTAGGCCATCTTCCAGCCCCTAAAGATGCTTCTAATTGGTGTGCACCTTGTCCTGACCATGATGAAAATCCGTTATCGTTTTCTGTATTAAAAGCGACATACATTCCTTCTTTACTAAACATACCTGCAGGTGTAGGTGCGTAGTGAGTAAAATTACAAATACATAATGGGTAACAACCAAAAGCCGCTACACAAGAAGTTCTTCCTGGACAATTAAAACCTGCATCTCCGCAATATGCTTGAGCTATATGTTTTCCATCGCACATATTACATACCCATCCGCAGTGATCGTTATCAGTTTTTGTTGCACAAAAACCGTTTGCCGCAAAACAACAATAAAATGAAGTATTAGTAGAACAATAAGAAACTCCGCCTGCACCACCTTGAGTACAAACGCAAGTACATTCACCTAAGCCAGTAGAAATATTCATGAACGTTGGTTCAGAACAACCTCTGTGACATAATGTATCTGCATTACCACATGATTGACCTGTACATCCGCAAATAAATCCATTTTCTCCTAGATCAAATTTTCTATAGGCATAAGCCGCAGAGTTACCAGGTAAGCCAAAACCGCAACAGCACATTTTACCGCCACTACCGCCAGCTCCCCATGATTCTAAATATACTGTTCCTGCTACTTCAGGATGAAAACAAAATCCGCACCAAAGTCTAGACCAATTAGCCCCTTGAGTATATGTATAAATTCTTCCTTTCTCAAGATTCTGTTCTTCGGCTTCGGTAAAACCTACTTTTTTTGTTGTCAGCATTGTGCTTAATGCACTCATCTCTTAACTCTCCTAAATAAAACTGTTGTGTAAAAAAATTAATAATAATTCTTATACAGCACCTAAGATCCAACCGTATGTTGCACCAGTATAAACCATAGTCATTATCGCTCCAGGTAAGTCAACAGTTAAATCTTCTGCCACTCCCTGAATTAATGATCCGTTTCTTCCAACAGTTATTGCATTTACGCCAGTTTGAGATGTTGCATCAATGATTTGAATTGTATCATTAATTAACAAACCAGCATTTGCCGGTAGAGTTATTGTAAATGCTCCACCTGTACTGTCAGCAAGAATTCTATCATTAACTAATGCGGCGTATGTTGTAGAGACTTCTCTAGTAACAGCACCAGCAGTTCCAGTTGTTGATATATATCTTCCCATTTTTCTATGTCCTTTGTATCTATTTTAACTATTTATGTTATTTAAGCTAATTCTACGTAATTATTACGAAGTACCAGTTTCAATACCCATAACTACTGCACTAACATTTACAGCGTTAGACCATACAACGAGCTTTTGTCCAGCATTCATTACTAAACCAGTTCGTTCTAATACTCCGTGTGACAGAACTTCTGTATCATATTCTACATATTCTGACGCATCTGGAGTACCTGAGTCTGACACCGACATTTTTAGTGTAATAACTTGATTACCTCTATTGCAGATAGACACGGTGGCCACGGTAAATGTATCCGCTGGACACGTGTATACTACAGTATCAGTAGTGGCAACCAAATCCGCTTTTCCTAATCTTCCTGAAGCCATGTGTTTTCTCTCCTTTAACTATGTATTAAGAAGTTCATCGCCAATGGTCCTCCGCTAACCCCTTTAAGGAAATTAACTGGACTTGCAATATTGATGCTTACTCCTGTTGTTGTATTTATTGAATTGCCTGATATCTGAATTAATCCTGCAGTTATCAAGTTAACGTTAATAGAACTTGCACCACCACCAATTTGTGAAGCGATATAAGTTCTTATTGCCCGTTGTGTTGGTACAATGGAATCACTATTAGCCGCCATTGTCCCGTCAGTGGAGAATTCATTAATAGCGGCACTAGTGCCTCCTAATGTTTGATCTCCTAACTGAAGCTCTTGTAATCCTGAAATATTAAATGCATCAGCATTCAACGTAGCAATACCTGTTGCTTGTTGTACTGAGAATAATTCTCCAACTTTAAAGTTACCGTCTTGATCAGTTGCGGAGAAGAATACTCTACCTCCACCTCTTCCAACGGCTTCATTAGCTGAATCTGGATCATTTAAAGGTGTTCCAGGATAATTGGTGTTAGCTGTGTCACCAGTACCAACATCCAAAAAGTCATGACCAGTCAATCTAACTTGACTGTATCTAAATTTCATTGTCACTTGAGAACCATGCTCTTGTGATTGTGCTACACTTAATTGTGGACTAATTTGTAATAGTGCTGAATAAGGAGCTTGTGATCCTGCTTGATTTTTAACACTTACTATTTTGTAGTAAGGATTATTTAATCCTATTGTAGCTGGTAATGATGTTAAACCATTTTCAATAACATCATTAAAGTTTGTAATTAATGTTGTAATTTTATCTATTGTACCAGTTTCTCCATTAAATGCAGTTGTAGTTTGAGTAGTAACAACTGGAGTTTGTTCTGTTGACCAACCAGTATTAGTAAGAATATAACCATTAATTATTTCTTTTAATTTATTATTAACTGCAACTGCATAGGCTTGTTCACCTACGCCTAGTTGTGTATTAGTTCCAATCCAATAAAATTTTGCTACCCTAACTGTTTCTGTATTACCGCCAAATTTTAAATCATGTGCTAACGCATCTATTTCATATCCTACGTCTCTTTCGCACTTATCTAATTCTGCTTGAGAATGAACACCTGGATAACCAGTATTATCAAACCAAGAAACAACTTCATCTTTTAAAAATTCTTTATTTGAAGTTAGAACATCATATGCATAAGGATATGTTGTAGAACCAATGCCATCAAATTCTATATTAGAACCTGCTTGAGGTACTTTTGTTAATCCTTCTACTTGAAGATATCTTCCAAATTGATATTCATCTCTAAATCCACCGAAGCTTGTTGCTTTACCACCTGAAACGTATGCTGTGAAATTAGTTGAATCTAATCCATTATTTAAATCAAAGTCAATGTAAACTGCAAATGTATCTACACTTGTAGATCTAATATAAAAATATACACCAGAATTTAATTCTGTCATACCAACTATATCAGAAAATACAACTTTTTGACCATCAACAAAATTATGAGCTACGGCTGTAACTTCCATTGGATTTGCTTGTGAAATACCTGTAATAACTTTTTCGCTTCCTGCGTCAGATACTGTTGCACTTGCAGTTTCAAAGTCAATTCCTCTTGCAGAGAAAGTTGGTTGTCCTAATACACCATCATCTATGTATGATTGTACTGGAGCATCTGTAGTATTGTTAGGATCAGTAAATGTTACAGTAGGTGCTGAAGTATAACTTGCTCCGCAATCTATAATTTTTACTTTGGAAATTTTTTCTGTTGTAACAACTGCTCTTGCAACTGCTTGTCTAACTGCTGTACTTCCATCATCTTGAGGAGCCGCAATAACTACTCTCGGTTCAATACTATATTTTGTTGTATTGTCTAATGTTGCCTCTACCGCTAAACCGCCAAGTCTTTCCCAACCGTCTGCGGCATTTGAATATTTTTTAACAGTTGCAACTTTACTTGTTGCATTGTAAGTATTAATATATGCATATTGTCCTACACCTTTTCCTTCTACAATCCATATTGCCATTCCAGGATAAGCCCCTGAGGCATTACTATCTGCGTTAGCTATAGTAATTGATGTAGTGTCACCTGTTTGTCCAGTATTAAGTGCAGTCATGTAAGTTGATCCACCTTGATCACTTACTTCTTGATTAGTTTCTATTAATCTAATTTTGTAAACACCACCAGTATTATAAGTTGGAGTTGTTCCAGCAATTCCATAACCAGGTCCAGATATAGTAAATGTTGCATTACTATATTGTCTACCTGCATTATCATATTCAAATGCTAATATTTGATTAGCATCTGTTATAACATTGTCAATAACTGCATCTGTACTTCTATTATCTATTGTTGCTGTTATTGGAGTTTCACTTGCATCTGTTCCTTCTGCAACACAACCAAAATCACCATAAGATGAATTTCCGTTTGTAGAACGAAGTTTTCCACCATTTTCACAAAGGTAACCTATGTGTGCATAATAAGAAAATACTGATACAAGTTCTACTCTACCTAAATTTGTAATCCAAGCACCAATACCATTATCGCATAATTGTGTAAAGTCATTTCCAACGATAGAATCAAAACCACCATCGTGTAATGCACCGTCTACTTTTACTCCAACACAACCTTCTCCCCAAGTTGTTACATTTTGGATATAAGGTGATTTAGACTTAATCCATACTTCTTCATGTGCTGGTCCCCAACCTGGATCTAATGATACATATGCTCCACCTGTTGGTCTTTTTGTTCCATATTCATTTGCAGTAGCTAATGTTACATTATCTTCAGTAGCCATTACAAATGTATGTCCTGTTGTATTACTTGATATTCCAACATTCATTGTAATTGTAGTCGCTGTCGCACCTGTAACTAAAATTTCTTTATTGTAATAAGGATCAGTTGCTCTTGGATAGCTATGTTGAGTAGCGTGAGTATCTTGATCGCAAGTAAAGATTAAACTATTTGAAGCAATCATTACTTTTTCACCAACAGCAATACTATGTGATCCAATAGTTAATTCCATTACACCTGTTGCTGGTGTGTATGTTGCCGCTGTTGTAGAGAATTGAGTAGTACCTAATGTTCCTATTAAACCTTCTACTGTTACATTTCTTATTCCTGAAGCATTTCTAACATAGAACATATCATTTGCACTAGAACCTTTTGCAAGTCTAGAATTAATGTAGGCATCTGAGGCTTTCAATGATTTATAATTGCCGGTATATTCTAAGTCGTCCATAATTGTTTGAACATATATTCTAATATCATTCAAACATTTTTCTTTAAAATTACTATGAGTTGGATTTGCTCTTTGTACAAACTCCGCGGCTTCTAATGCAATAAATTCTTTATTTGCTAATAGTCTTAATCTTGCATCTGTGAAACCTGCAGTTGAATCTGCACTATTAACACCAGTTAATGCTGGATCAGATCCAGTTGCATTAACTTTGTAAGTTATATGATCTATAATATTTTGTCCAATTGCCGCCGCCGCTGTACCTGCCGCCGCTGAACCTACAGGAAGATCTGTATTTTGAGTTAAATTATTTCCTGTTGTAACTCCTGTTACAGTTGAAACTCCATCTGCTCCAATTGTTGCCGCTGGAATTGTTAATGCATCAGAAACTACATAATTCTGTCCTGGTGAATTTATAGACAAAGCCGTAATTGCAAATGATAAAACAGTACAATCTACTGTACATCCTGTTCCAGTTCCACCTGTTACTGCAACGTTAGTGTAAGTTCCATTAACAAAACCTAAATCTGGTGCAGGTGTTGTTAAAAATGTAACACCTCCTACAGGTGTTGGTGTTACAGCAACGTTCTGAACTATGTCAGACAAAATTGCCTGCATTCTACCAATACCTTGTAATGTAAATGCTGTGTCGCTTACTGAAGATTGTTGTCCCGCTGGTTTAATAACTGTTGATCTTAATTCATCTCCTACTAGTGCTGTTCCTTTTCTTATTGAAAGAGGTAACACTTCTTCGTATGTTCCTGTTTTAACAAATAATGTAGTTTGTGCTATTTCTTCTATAGGTACTCCAGATGTATTACCTGCCGCAAGACAATCTATTGCAATTTGTATATAACTTGCAATTTCTCCATTAACAGCCGGCTCCGCAGTATAATTGTTATCAACAACTTGATTTATTGTACCTTGTCCTGCAGAATAACCTGCATTGTTGGCTGTAACTTGTTGTGTAATATAAACTAATCTAGTAAGATAGGCTTGTAATTCAGCAGAATTATTTACAAATTCTGTTTGAGTTGAAATTCTAAGTGTTGCATATCTTGATTTTTCATTTCCACCATGTCTTAAATCCCATAGAACTGCATCAATCATTAATCCAGAGTCTCTTGTACATTTTGCCGCGTCGTATGTATAACCTGATGTGAAAGGTGAAATGTTTCCAGAAATTTGAGCGTTAATCCAAGCTATAATTTCTGCTTGAATAAATGCTTTGTTTCTTTCCATCATGTAAGTTCCTTGAGGATTTCTTGGTCCTTGTTCAATTTGCCATAAAGCATATCTTAAAGTTTTCCAAGGTTTGTCAAGTGTTGGTCCTGAATCAGGTGCTGGAACATCTGTTCCTGTTTCTGAAACATAATAAACTTGATCTACAGCTCCAAAGTATCCCCATTCAGGAAGATCACCTGCTGAGTTTACAATTAAAGTTTGTCCTGCTTTACCAATTGGCAATCTAGCTGGTCCTGATTGACCATAAATTAAAAGATCACCTTTTACTGATAGTACAGCGTTTTCTGTTCCTGATGCTAATAATGACCAAACACTAGTATCGACACCTGCTCCTGGTGGATAGTCTGGTTGATTAATTGTACTTGGTCCAACATTATTTGATGTGTGTCCTGTTACGCAAATATAACTTGTATTAGTGTTAGTAGTTCCTCTTACTATATCACCTCTGTCGAATTCAGTTGCATTTGCCCAATTACCTTTCCAATATAAACCTTCATTAAGTTTATCCCAGTGTAAAACACTTGGTGGTTTATTACCTGTTGTGTCTGCAATTGCGAGATATGTAAAACCTCCAACTCTAACAACGTCACCTTGTTTGTATGCAGTAACGGCATTATAGTCGCCTCTTAAATTAAATCCTGTTACAAATAATGTCCAATCACTTGAATTAAGAGGTGGATTTTTATTAACGTTATTTGTATTTGAAACATAACTATATCCACCGTAAGTAATAAAGTCACCTGGTTGATATTGTGTTGAAGAATCCCAAGTATCTTCAAATTCTAAACCTGGAATTAAAACTGACCAATTACCTTCGTCAGCCGCTAAAGAAGTTGTTGATGTATGTGCCGCTGTAGCAATCCAAATATTTGCACCATATTTTACTACATCATTAACTTTATATCTTGTTGTTGCCGCGTGAGCACCTAAATATTCTATTCCTTTGTGTAAGGCTTGCCATTGTGCTTGATTGGCTTCTAAACCATCTGCGATAGTTGCCGCTGAAGTATGTCCAGTTATGTTAATATAAATTTGTCCACCGTATCTAACTGTATCATTTACTCTGTATCTAGTATTAATTGCCCAGTCGCCTAACCAAACAAAACCTTTTCCAAAAATTTCCCATTTGCTTTGTTTTCCTTCTAAGCCAACTGCTGTTGTTGTATCTGATGTGTGTTCTTCTATACAAAGATAAACTGATCCACCATATTTTACTAAATCATTTACTTTATATCTAGTAGAAATTGTCCAATCAGATTTCCAATCAAATCCTTCTACAAATAAATCCCAATAAGATTGATGATTTTCTAAGCCAAGTTCTACCGTTGCGGCAGATGTGTGTCCTGTGTTACAAATATAAATGTAACCACCATATTTTACAACATCATTTGGTTTGTAAACTGTGTTTAATGACCAGTCACTTTTCCATTCTTGACCATCGGACATTAATTGCCAGTTTTCAGCAGATAAGTCTACTTGGAAATCTGCGTTAGCAATGTGATTTGATACGCAATTATAGGTTCTTCCACCATATCTTATAACGTCATCGACGTAATATGATGTTGAAGTTACCCAAGAACCTTTCCAAACAAATCTAATTCTACCTAGTTTAAACTCAGCCATTTTTATATAATCCTTTGTTGTATATTATTTATCATTACCGTTAAATCTTTAATTTCCATACAATGTGTCCCGTTCTACTCCACCTTCATCCCAGCTATCTCTAACATTAGAGCCAAAAAAGTATGATTGTGCTAACATAGGCCCAGAAACATTTGAAATATTTACTGTAGCGGCAAATACAACTTGTCCAGCCGCCGGAAATGCTTCATTAAATATTTGATCATTAGCAAATTTTATTTGTCCTGCTCTAACTTCATTAGTAATAAGATTTGCACCTCCTCCAGAAACTCTAGAGCCAACGAATGTAGCAATTGCTTTTTGTGTAGGTATCACACTATTTGAATTTTTCTTCAACGTTGGATCTGTACTAAATTCATTAATTTTAACATCAGTACCACCAACTCCACCTGCACCTAAGGTAATTTCTGTTAAACCTGATAAGTCAAATAAATCTGCGTTTAATGTTACTATTCCTGTAGATTGTTCTACTTCAAATAATTCTCCAACTCTATAATTTCCATCTTGGTCAGTAGAAGTATAAAATACTCTACCTCCTCCATTTGATACAGTTTCATTTTGTTGTTTACGTTCATAACCTGGTGTATAACCACTAGTGTATAAACCTGGATAATTAGTTGTAGATTTATTACCTGTTCCAATATCTAAGAAATCATGACCAGTTATTCTAACTTGACTGTATCTTTCTCTTATTTCTATTGTTGTTTCATGATCAGGAGATTCATTTGCATTTAGTCTAGGTGTTATTCTAAACTGAGCGGCAATGTTAGGAGAATTTCCTGTTACATTATTAACCTGAGTTATTCTATAAACTTGATCTTCAAGTCCATTTATATATAAAATTGCACCTGGTCCTGGTTTTCCGTTCATATCTTTTACTTGAAGATAAGGACCAATTTGATATTCATCTGCAAAACCATCTCCTGTTAATGTTGCAGATACATTCATAAATCCTGAACCTCTATTTGAAAATTCTGGTTGACCTAATACTCCATCAAATATTCTTGCTTCAAGACTTGCATCAGTTGTAGCTTTATTGTCAGTTATTGTAACTGCTGGTGCAGTTGAATATCCACTACCTGGAGATAAAATTTGTAATTTTGTAATTACTTGAGAACTTGTAATTGCTCTTGCTAAAGGTCTTGAACCTTTTCTTAACAAATATGTTGTACCGGTACTACCAGTTTGTAAAGGAACAAAATGTCCACCGCCAGCTTTACCACTACCTATACTTGAAAACGTTCCTGTTAATGCAGAATCTAATATTTTCCAAGACCAAGCGTCATAACTGTAAGCAAGATCTCCACCGGCCGATATTGCAACATATGTACCTTCAGTATATGCAACTCCAATGTAAGGTCCTGCGTGTGGAGGTGTTTCACTTTCTGTCCATCTTGTAGCTGTTTGTTCAGAAGCTCCAACTTGTCCTGTAGCATTTGATATCATAAATTTACTAATAACTGTACTTTCATCTCCTGGAGCGTCTATTACTGTTGCTACAAATTTACCACCACCAAATATTAATGATGTTACATCATATCTGTGAACAGATTTAAGAACACCGTTAATATCCATTAATTTGTCTCCAATATTAGAACCTAATGACCAAGTTGTTCCTTCATCTTGACTTTCATAAGTTTTTCCAGTTCCATTACCTGCTATCCATAATCCATTTCCAGCGGCAATATATGTGAATATCGATGTTGAACCATCATAAACTTCTAATTGATCAGCTGAGAAACTAGAACCGTCATCAGTTGATTTATAAACCATTCCTGTTTCTGATGCAATTATTACAGTTCCATTACGATATGCAATACCTGACATTACATCAACAGGAACAGAATAATAAGATACATTATTCGCAGTAGCACTTACATATGTGTGTGCATTTGAATTTGTTACACAATCAGCAGTCGCACTTACAAATAAGTGATCTGTTGTATTACTTGATATACCAACATTTAGAGTAATTGTTGTTGCACCTACTGACTCAACTCTTATTGGTTTTTCGTAATAATAATCATAACCACCAGGTGCGGCACTTCCAGTTGCTCTTGGATATGTATGATTACTACCATGACTATCTTGATCGCAAGTAAATGTTAAACTGTCTGTAGCAATATCAACATAATTACCAGCTATTAAACTATGTGCTCCAATGGTTAATACCATTACTCCTGATGCAGGTGTATATACTGCGGCTGTTGGAGTGTAACTTTTAATATTTCCTTTTCCAACATTCATTGTAATTGTTGTTGCTGTTCTGCTTTGAATTTCAACTGGTGTATCGTAAAAATAATCCATTCCACCTGGCGCCGCTGATCCTGTTGCTCTTGGATATGTATGAGTTGATACATTATTATCAAAAGAACAAGTAAAACCTAAACTGTTTGGAGCAATCATAACAAATTGACCTGCTAATGTTATATTATTTGCAAGAGCAGTTACAAATGTATGTGTATTTGAATTTGATACACCGTCAGCAAGAGCACTTATAAATGTATGTGCTGTTGTATTACTTGATATTCCAACATTTACAGTAATTGTTGTTGCACCTGCTGAAATAATTTCTATTTGTTTATTATAAAAATAATCATAACCACCTGGAGCGGCTGAACCTGTTGCTCTTGGATAGCTATGTTCTGTTGCATGACTATCTTGGGCACAAGTAAATGTTAAACTTAATGGAGCAATGTCAATATGATTACCAGCTACTAAATTATGATCACCAATAGTTAATATTACTACTCCTGTTGCTGGTGTATAAGCCGCGTCTGTTACAGTATAATTTTTAATATTTCCTTTACCAACATTCATTGTAATTGTTGATGCTGTTGTGGCTGTAATTTCTACTGGGCTATAATAATAATAATCGTAACCACCCGGTGCGTCAGATCCAGTTGCTCTTGGATAGGCTGTTTGAGCAGTATGATCATCAAAAGAACAAGTAAAAGATAAACTTGTTGGTGCAATCTTAACTTCATTACCAATATGTAAATTGTGTGCTCCAATAACTTGTTCTGTTACAGAATTAGAAGTAGCACTTACAAATGTGTGTGTTGAGTTATTGCCTGATATACTAGTATCACCAACGTTCATTGTAATTGTTGTTGCACCTACTGACGTAAGAGTTATTGCTTTTTCGTAGAAATAATCTACTCCGCCTGGTGCGGCACTTCCAGTTGCTCTTGGATATGTTTTTTCAGTAGCGTGACTGTCTAAGGCGCAAGTAAATGTTAAACTATTTGGAGCAATTTTAACTTTATTACCTGCTACTAAACTATGTGATCCTATAGTTAATTCTAATACTCCTGTTGCCGGAGTGTATGTTGCGGCTGATGGAGTAAATTGTGCTCCAGGAGTATGTTTTTCTATACCTAATTCCATTACACCTGTTGCTGGTGTATATGTTGCACTTGTTGTACTATAAGTCTGACCTACTTCATGTGCTCCAATTTCTAATACTAATTCTCCTGTAGATGGTGTATATGTTCCTCCTGTTGTACTATATTGACTTGTTGTGATATTAGTCCATGTTGCACCGTCGGCGGATCTAGCAGTTGTTCCATCTTGTGCTACTGCTATAAAATAATTTTCTGTTCTAGTCATTCCGATCCAGTCAGCTAAAGGAACTCCACTAACAGCAGTCCAGTTTGAACCATCTGTTGTTCTATTTCCTTTACCATTACCAAGTAATACTGTAACATCAGATGCTCCAACTCTTCCTGATGCAGATACTAACATTTCTCCTGTAGTTCCAAAAGAAGGAGTAGATTTATTATAAGGTCCATCTGTAAATGTAATTCTAGGTTCTATAGAATATTTTGTAGATGCATTAAGTAAAGTTTCAATAGGGAAACCACCCATCACGTGTTGCCAACCATCTGTATCATCAAATTCTCTTTTAATAGTTGCAACTTTTGTACCTGAGTCGTAAGTATGAACATATCCATACTGACCTCTACCTGTACCTTCCCATATATAAATTCTTTGTCCTACAGTTTCGGCTGGCGTACCTTCGTATTGTTGTGCTAATTTAATTGATGTTGCATCACCACCTTGTGAAGGTGCTATTTCACTAGTATAATTTGAACCACCAGCTGTAGATGAATCACCTAATCCTTTAATTCTTACTTTACCTACTCCACCATTTCTAATTTGATCGTAACCTAATGTTGCCGCGGCTCCTTCTCCTGAACCGAAAATATTAATTGTTGCTGATGAATAATTTTGTCCTGCGTGATCATATGCAAAAGCAAATATTTCATTTTCATCATTATAAACTGCATCTACCTGTGCTTCTTGTGATTGGTTATTAATTTTTCCAGTTGTTGGAGTTTCTGCCGCTAACTGTCCTTCTGCAACACAACCAAAATCACCATAAGATGAATTTCCATTTGTTGCTCTAAATTTTCCACCGCCTGTTGCCAAATATCCTATGTGGGCGTAATAGGCAAATACTGAAACAAATTCTACTCTAGCATCTCCATTAACATGAGCGCCAATTCCATTTTCAATAAAGTGTGTAGTATCATTAGCAACAAAAGATTTGAGACCACCATCGTGTAAGTCTCCGTCTACTTTTAATCCAGTACATCCTGTTCCAAATATTGAACAGTTTTTAATGTAAGGTGATTTTGTTAAAATATGAACACTTGTATCTGCAGGTCCACTACCTGGATCTAAAGTTACATATGCTCCACCTGTTGTTCTTTTTGTTCCATATTCATTTGCGGCAGTTAATCCACCTGTTTTTCCTTGCATTGTCATATTTGCAATACCACAGGCATTGTTTACACGCCACATATCTGTTGTTGTATAACCTGCTTTAGGTCTAACGTTCACACCACGTCTTGTAAAATCTCCCCAAATGTGTGTATCTCTTGGGACCGTAATAGGTAATATTTCTTCATATACACCAGTTTTAATTGCTATAGTACATGGTGTTCGTTCGGCTAAATCTGCCGCTACAAAATCACAAGCATATTTGATTGTTTTAAAAGGTCCTGCAACACTTTTACCACTAGTAGGAGTGTCTGTTCCATAAGGTGAAACAAAAAATACATTTTTTATTACATCATGATCACCCCATATTGGATAATCACCAGTTGCATTGCCTTTAAATAATTGTCCTACTGTTCCTAAACCTATTCTTGTTTTTTCTGTATCAAAACTTTTTACGTCACCTATTTGTTCAAGTACTAAAGCGCCTGGTTCATTACCTTTGGCTATCATTACCCAATAAGGACCGACATTTTCACTTTCTTCATCTAAAGTTGGTTTAGAATCAGATGATGATGACTCATGTGTTTTAATACAAGCGTATACTGTTCCTGCTACTGTAACTACATCACCTACAAAGTAAGTAATTGCTCCGTTGGAATCACTTTCTTTCCAAGAACCTTTAAATGCTTTACCAGTTACTAATAATTGCCAAGGATCAGGAGCATCACTACCTGGATCATAGATAAAAGTTGTATCAGGATCTGCTCCAGTACTATCTTGTACTGCTATGAATAAGTTACCACCTGCTCTAACTACATCTCCTGTTTTATATGCAGTTGAACTATTCCATTCGCTTCTAAAATTATAACCTGTTTGAATTAATTCCCAAGTATTTGTACTATCTGTAACCCCTGGAATAATATTTGTATTGCTTACTAAAGCAACATAACTATAACCACCATAATGTACAACGTCACCTTTTTGATAATATTGTGTAGTAGAGTAAGTTCCTTCGTATTCTGCACCTGGAACCCATAATGAAAAATTAGCTTCATTCATGTAATCCGTTATTGACCAGTGACTAGTAGTTACTTGCCAAATTCCCGGACTCCAAGATACAAGAGCACCTTTATTATATTTTTTTCCGTATGCCCAATCATCTTCATATTCAATACCATCAAGAACTATTTCCCATTTTGCTTGATCGGCTTCTAAACCTGCACTACCTGAAACAGCAGTACCATTTGCAGATGTCGTTGCTATTGCTCCACTGTTTACTGTATTAATAGTGATTGATAAATCATTTGTACCATCGGCTCCACCAATTTTACTACCTACTATAGAAATAGTTTCTGCCGCCGCAAAGTTTACTCCTGCATTTGTAAATTTTACATAATAAGTTGTGCCAACTCTGAAAACATTTATAACTGCACCAGAACCACTTGATGAATTTGTTGTATAATCTGTACTATCTAAATCGTTCCAATAATCTACTGCGGCACTTGTATGTCCTGTTACAGCTCTGTAAATTACTCCACCATTTCTTACTATATCATCTGGATAATATCTTATATTTGGTGCCCAATAACCTCTGTAAAAATCTGATCTATGATATTGAACCCAATTGGCTTGATGATATTCTATACCTGCGGCTGTAGTTGAAGAAGTATGTGATGTTATACATTTCCAAACTGATCCACCATAAACAATTGTTTCACCAACGTTATAAAGTGTATTAGGTTGCCATAAAGATGTCCATTTTTCACCTCTTGCAAAGTAAACCCATTTATTTTCATCACCTAATAATCCATTGGCTTCACTTGCATTTGATAAGTGACCTTCTATACATTTATAAACTGCCGCTCCAACTTTTGCTACTTCACCTACTTTATAAAAATTACTTGTTTTCCAATTACCAGTCCAACTTTGACCATCCATCATTTGTGACCATCTTGGAACTATATTATCTAAATCATTATAAAAGTTAGCATCTGCTGTATGCATTTCGATAGAGACAAATATTTTTGCACCATATCTAACGATATCATCTTTAATGTAAGAAGTACCTGCTACCCAGTCACCTCTCCATCTAAATCGTATCCTATCTATTTTGAAATCTGCCATCGAATTATATCCCTAAAGTATTTATTTTCTCCATTTTATGCTTCGTATGTATATTGTTCGTTAATTCTTAAAACTAATTCACCTTCAGTATTAACATAATAAAAAATATTTCTGCCATCCCATTTATATTGTTCATAAACTAAATTTTTATAATTTTTTCTATGTTGTCCATCTCTTCCATCAAAAAAATCTACGCCTCTAGAAAAATCATTAAAATTATCTGACACTGCACCAGGTCTATTAACTTGTACACCATCTTTTAATTCTAGTAAATCTACTTTTGAAATAAACAATTCACCTTCACTAGTACGTCTAAGTCCATAAAAATATCTAGAGTTACCAAGTGTCTCTGTTATTTGTTCTATATCTAATTCACCACTCATAAATTATTAACTCAATATGTTAATTGTGTTACCCATTGCAGAATGAATTGTGCATTGGTAATACAATGTAGCAGGTGCATCCATTGGTACTTCAAATATTTGTGTACCTGATTGACTACCTGTTACTCCTGATGTATATCCACTACCACCATTACTAGTTCTTATTTCTAAAGGATGAGAACTTCCTGCTTGATTAATCAAATAATATGTATGACCTCTGTTCATATACATTACTGGATCATTAGTTGCTGATGTTAAACCAGGTCCTGTCCAAGTAAAGTTATTGCTACTGTCATTTATTATTTCATATCTTGATACTGGTCCGTTTCTTCTTAACCATGATACTCCATTGAAGTACAATGAATCACCTTGTGTTGGTGCAACTTTTATATTATTTGCAACAGCACTTACAAATGTATGTGCTGATGTATTACTTGATACACCACAATTCATTGTAATTGTTGTCGCACTTACGGCTGTAATTAATACAGGTCTTTCGTAAGCATAGTCCATTCCACCTGGTGCCGCTGATCCAGTTGCTCTTGGATAAGTTGATTGTGTAGTATTACTATCTAAGGCGCAGGTAAATGTTAAACTATTTGCGGCAATCATAACAGAATGTCCAGCCTGTATGGCATGGTTTCCGATAGTTAATTGCAATTGTCCTGTGTTAGGTGTATATGTTGCATTTGATGTACTGTAAGATTGATCAACTACTGATATATTATTTTCAGTAGATCTTATAAATGTGTGTGTTGTTGTATTACTTGATATTCCAACATTTACAGTAATTGAATCTGCAGTTATTGCCGTAATTGTACTTGCTGAAGTATAAGCAGGATCTTTTCCACCTGCATATGCTGATCCACTTCCTCTTGGATATGTATGTTCTGTTGCATTACTATCCATTGCACAAGTAAATGTTAAACTGTTTGAAGCAATTTTTACATTGTGACCAACTTGTAAATTGTGTTGTCCAATAGTTAATACTATTACTCCTGTCGCAGGTGTATATACTGCATTTGATGTATTGTAATAATTTCCTAATGTTGTTATATCAGAAAGTCCTGATAAATTAGTTGCTCCGCCAGGTTTTGTTACAAGTTCTAAAGCTGTTCCACCAGTGTTTACTTTAAGATAATAATCTCCATATCCACTAAAACTAGATGGAGCATCTGATAACTCTGTAAATCTTTTTGCAAATGTTATACAATTAGAAGTAGCACTTATAAATGTATGAATATTTGAACTTGTTATAGCACCAGCAGAAGCACTTACAAATGTATGTGCAGATGTATTACTTGATATTCCAACATTCATTGTAATTGTTGTTGCACTTACTGATGTAAGAGTTTGTAGTGTTTCGTAGGCATAGTCAGCTCCACCTGGAGCGGCTGAACCTGTTGCTCTTGGATATGCTTTTTGTGATGAATGACCATCTAAGGCGCAAGTGAAAGTTAAACTTTCTGTAGTAATACTAACTTTGTTACCAGCTATGTAATTGTGTGTACCAATAGTTAATTCCATTACACCTGTTGCTGGTGTGTATATTGCGGCTGTTGGAGTAAAAGATTTAAGATTTCCAGTTCCAACATTCATTGTAATTGTTGTTGCATCTGCACCCGTAATTGCAACTGGTTTATTATATACATAATCCATTCCACCAGGTGCGGCACTTCCAGTTGCTCTTGGATATTGCGTATTAGTAGCATGATTATCCATGTCGCAAGAAAATGTTAAACTTAATGGAGCAATTTTAATATTGTCACCAATTACTAAATCGTGTGCTCCAATAGTTAATTGCATTATACCTGACGCGGCTGTATATGTTGCGGCAGATACGTTAAAAGATTTACCAAAAGATGTTGGTTTATTAGTAAAATTATTATAATCTAAAAAATATGGACTATCTAAACCATCTAATGTGTCAGCGTCTGATCCACTTCCACCTGATGTAGAATCTTGAGCCGGAACCCAATTAGATCCATTCCATTTTAATACTTGACCAGCTGTTGGAGGTGTTGTAGTTGTATCTACATCTCCAATTTTATCAATAACTGGAGTTGTAAATTCTATAGCACTTGCTCCACTATTAACTGTTACAAATTTATTATTTGCTCCAGAAAAAGTAGAAGGACTATCTGATAATGAAACAAAAGTTCCACCACCTGATGCTTGTACGTCACCTGGTTTCCAATAACTATTTGCGTTATCCCAAAGTAATGCTTGTCCATCTGTTGGTGTAGTGTTAGTTGTATTAACATCTGCTAAAGCATCAATAGATTTATTTGCATCTACGAGTTTAACCCAGGCTCCTGCATGAGACATATAACCTGTACCTTCACTATGTACATGGGCGAACATTCCGTGATAGGTTGTGGCATCTGGTAAATCTCCTAGCGTATCAAAGTGAAACGCAATCTTGTTAGAACCTGTTGAATTAAATAAATTATCTGAAATAGAAGTTAAAGCACTACCATTTCCTAGTGCAGTATATAACTCATCAAAATTTGTGTTTATTTTCTGTGCACCTGTTCTAAGACTGTCACCTTGACCGTCATTAGGTATTATACCATCTTGTATTATCTGTTTTGTCATTTGTTTGCTCCCATGTCTCCTTAATGTTTGTCAAATGTTACTTCATTACTATCAAAGTAGTATACGTCTCTATCAAAAGAAAATATAGTTTTATCATATACAACTTGTTCATCTGTATTAGGATATGCCACTGTTCCATCAGTTTGTTGGCTATTAATTCTTACTACTAGTTCTCCTTCACTATTAACATAATAATTTAAATTAACATCATCCCATCTAAATTGTTCATATTTTAAATTTGCAAAAACCTTATCATGGTTAGGTCCTCTGCCTTCATAAAAATCTTGTCCTTGGTCAAACTCACTAAAATTCTTTGCAGGATCTCCAGGAACATTAACTGATACACCATCGCCAGTTAACATTTGGTCAACTTTTCCTATATATAGTTCACCTTCATCAGTTCTTCTTAAACCGTAAAAATATCTATCTTTAACTCCGGCTTTTAAATATGCTGATACTCCTTGTCCTATTGCACTCATTTTACGTTAACTCCACATAACTTGCGACTACATCTACAGAATCAGTAATATCAGAATTTACTGATAACGTGCTTTGAGCCGCTACTATTAATTTTTCTCCAGCACTTAAAACTCTTAAACTCGAATTAGGTGCAATCATTACATCTTTAATAAGAAATCCTGACGCACTAGTAAGGTCTTGTAATGTTACACTAACTTTTACTACACTAGATATTAAATTTGCAAGATTAAGACCCAACACAATTGCATTAGTTCCTACAGGTGGCGTATAAATTGTCACCGGTAGTGTTCCAATGTTTTTTACTATTGCATTTTTAAAATATGTTGCCATCTCTATTTTATCCTAAAGCTATCGCGTATGTTATTGAAATTTCAGTAGCATCTAATACACTAATTGCACCAGAAGAACCTGCAATAGAACCCCATTGATTTCCATCATAAAGTTCTACCCTGCTATCTTGAGTATTGTATCTTGTCATACCCAACTCTGCAACAGCAGGTCTATCTACTACAGTTCCTGAAGGAAGTACAAATCCTCCAGCATCTGAAACGTCTACATACCCATTTCCACTCGTTCTTATTACGATAGGGTCCGATATAGTATTAGTTATCGTATTTCCTTCGAATTTAAAGTCTTCAATCCTAATACTACCTGTTCCGTTTGCATTCAATATTAAATCCTGGTTTACCCCAGTAGTTTTTAAGGTATTTCCACTAATTTCTATGTCATCTACTATTAATTTTGTTATATCAAATCTTGTAGAATTTACATTTGCAACTAAAGTTCCACCAGCATAAAATCTAATAGTATCATCATCTGCACCTGGTGTAAGTTCTGCTGTTATGTAAGTGTCTCTATCTATGTCATATACACCTGTTAGTGCTATCCAAATAGATCCATCATAACCTTCAAATAAACTTGTATCTGTATTATAACGTATCATACCTGCAACAGGAGTTCCAGGTCTTTGTGCAGTTGTACCTGAAGAAATTCTTATACTTCCAGTACCATCAACTCTTGCTACTCCAGATGCAGGAGTAAGTGTCATATCTCCTGAATCATTAGTAATAGTACTTTGATCAAATCTAAATGATTCTAATCTAATTCCGCCAGTTCCATTTGCTCTTAATTCTAAATCAGCATTACTGTCTGTAGTTGTTATTACATTATTAGTAATATTAATACTATCTATTTGCATTTGATTTGCAAATAATGTATTCCATCTATTAATTGAACTACCAAGATTATATGTATTATCTATTGCAGGCGTCATATCACTTCCTATTCCTGCTGTAATAGTAACAGTATCAGTAGTTTCATCACCTATTGTTATGTTACCACCTATTGTTATATTACCTACAACTTCTAAATGACCTTGAATATTAACATTATTCAATATATTAATTAAATTACTAGATGAATTAAGATTAAGATCCCCTGCAAGACTTTGAATAGTTTGTCCACTCATTCTTAATTTATTTGTTTCTATTTTTGTTGAATCTATTACTGTTGCGTCTGAACCATTATTAATTGTCATAGAACCTGCAGTGTCTATTCTTATATCAGCACTTTTAAATTCTACTACACCTGTTTTTTGATTAACATGAAATAATTCACCAAGTCTAAAATCACCACTTTGATCAGTTGAATTGTAATTTACTTTTGCACTATTTGTTGCTACAACTTCATTTGCTTGAATAGCCGCTGTATCATCATTTTCATAACTTTTACCGCTACCTATATATGCAAAATTATGATTAACTAAAGTTACATTTGCACCAGGACCTTGTGCAACAATTCCTTTATTTCCATAAACAGATGTACTCGACATACTTCTAAAATCTGATCCAAAGTCTGAATAATCAGCTAAAGTAATTTCTGAAGCAGTTGAACCACCTGAAAATCTAATGTCTTGTCCTCTAGTTCCATTGTCTGAAAAGTCATTACCATTTAACATTAATACAGTTTCTTGCGAAACATCTGTACTAACTAATTGTGAACTAGGCGGTGTGAAATTTGCTGTATATGTTGTACTACCGTTGATTATTCTAATATCATCTATATGACCATAAAAAGCTGAAGTAAAAATATCATTATTTCCAATATAAACTGGACTTGCACTTTTTAAATCTGCACTCCAACCATTTTGATCTACTTCATTATTACCACCAATGAACATTCTTAAGTTACCACTTTGTCTCATTACAACTAAATGTGTCCAAGAATTAATATTAAGACCTGTTCCAGAAGTTACAACAACATTTCCATCAAGTCTAACTCTTGGAGCATTACCACTTAAATCAACTTCAAGTCTACCTATTTTAAATAAAGTTTTACTTTGTACTGATGATGGATTAAACCATCCTTCTATTTGAAAATCTCCAGTACCAAAACCAAAATCTGTATGTCCTTCAACTTTTAAATGATCTGTATTTGCATTTATAAAACCATTTTTAAAACTTCCACTTCCATATTTTTTAGTTGAAGAATCTATTGTAGTTCCTGTTGGTATAACTTTTTTAACTGTTCTTGTAGATGCTAGTGCAAATCCTGTAGATTTTCCAGTAATATGTAATGTTCCATTTCCATCAATTGAATTAATTGTTGCTTCTCCTAATTTTGTAGATCCATTTGTATCATAGTAAGTAATTGTTTCAGTAGCCGTTGGAGTAGATCCTACTAATTGTGCATATTTTATTTTTGTTTCTCCTGCCGCCGCTATTCCTGTAGGACCATCTTCAATTCTAATTCCTTCATCTGCAAAATATGTAAATGAATTAATCCAATCTACTCTTACACCATTTGTTACTGTTAATGCATTCATACCTGGAGTAATAAATGTACAATTTTGAAATCTAACTCTAAGTTCTAAGTCAGCTCCTGAAATAACTGATCCATCAAGTAATGCGGCTTTTCCTGCATCTCCTTGATCAAATCCTCTTGGATCAGACTCTGACGTTACAGATCCTTCTGTAATAACTGAAACATTTTTAATTAAAGGAATATCACTAGTAAGTGCAAAATAAGTGCTATCTGCACCTGTGTTAAATCTAAATGCGTGTCCTGTATTACCTGCACTATCATAACGAAAACCTGTAACAGTTAAATCTTCTATAGTAGTTTCACCATTAAGAAGAAATGCATCTTTATCTATTACACTTGGATGTGGTGTAATTAAAACTGCTCTAACTCCATCTCCTCTTATTGATACTCCAGATGGAATTGTTAATGGAAAAATTTCTACATATGTTCCCGGATAAACATAAATTAAATCTCCATTTGTTGCTGTTTCTGTTGCTTTTTTAACTGTTTCAAAAGGATCATTTTGGTGAGTTCCTGTTTTAGCATCATCACCATTAGTTGCAACATAATAAATTTTACCTGGTCTGGCTGTTAAGTCAAGACCTTGTACAGTAATGTTACCATTCAATGTAAGATTATCTACAATTAAATTATTTGCAAATACGTCATTCCACCTTTTTCCTGCGGAACCCATATTATATGTGTCAGTTAAATCTGGAGTAATATTACTTGTAAAATCTGCCGCAATAGAAATTGAATCTGTATCTGCGTCACCTATTTGAATATCACCATCTGCTCTGATATCTCCTGTAGCGTGGATATTACCTTCCACTCTCATATCAGCATCTACGTGTACAATACCTGTACCACTTGTTATAATTTCAAAATTTTGATTAGACTCTGTGGCTGTAATAGTGTTACCTTCAATTATAAGGTCATCTATTACTAGTTTATTATTGTATAATATACTGTCTGGTGAAGTAATATTAAGAACTGATGCAGTAGTTGATATTGTATTAGCACCAATTGTGATATTGTTGATTACTGCTTGATTTGTGACTTCTAAATTTGTTGTACGTGCTGTTCCATTTATGTCTAATGGATATTGAGGAGTAGCAGTTTTCACTCCTATTCGAGAATTATTAACATCAATGTATAAAAGATCAGTCTCGAAGGCCAGGTTTACTCCATTACGAAGCAAGTTGGACTTTAAGAGCTGTCCCGAAATTCGACCAACGGCCATTCTCTATCTCCTTATAGCACGGGGATCTTGTCCCACCAACCACATTACCTTGCGGGTTGAACCACAGTTTGTCCTGTCTAAAATATGGTCTAATTTAAACATTAATACTATTTATACGGATTTTGATATTAGGTAGTAGTATGCTAGAATATTGCTTAATTAATTATTAAGTTATATGTTAAGTTAATTGCTTCTAAATCTTCGATGGTTATTTGAGATTCTTCTTGCCCTGTTGCAGACTTCCAATCTACTCCTGTGTAAACTTGAAGAATACTAACATCTGTATTCCAGAACAATTCACCCTGTCTTAAATCAGCTTTTTGTTGTTGTTCTGCTGATGTACCACTACCAAATTTTATTGCTGGAGCGTCAACTTTAATAGATCTATCTATTTTTAATCCTGTTCCTGTAAAAACTGTATCACTACCACTTTCTGTGTTAAGAAGTACACCTCCTGACATTGTAAAATTAGATGTATCTAATATTACTTTACCACTTCCATTTGCTTCTAATCCTGCTTCAGCTCCTGGACTTCCAACAGTTACTGAATTTCCGTCAAGTGCAAATTCATCTTGACTACTAAATTTTGTTGCTGTTAATACTCCTGCTCCATCTAAAGTAGCAATGTTATTACCACCACCATAAAATGTCATTTCATTATTGCTAGATACATCAATATATGTGTCTAAATCGGCATCTCTAACGCCGCCAACGTGGGCTACTCCTGTTGAATGAGTTTCATATAAATTTGTGTCTGTATTAAATCTTAATTCCCTAGTTAGTGCTTGTCTTTGTGCAGATGTACCTGTAGGAAGATTCAATGCTGATGTACTATCAATTGTAACTGTTGATGATCCTGCATCTAAAACTATATCATTTGGAGAATCAATTCCTGTTCCAAATGTTAAATCAACTGCAATAACATTACCAGTACCACTGCCTCTCATTTCTAAATCAGCATTAGATACAGTTGTAGTCATAACATTATTGTAAGCAGTAATGTCTCCAACATCTACTGTAGAAAAATTAGTTTTAAACCAATTTTTAGTTGCTGATCCTAAATTTTGTACAGTACTTCCAGTAGGCATTAAATCTTGTGTCATTTGCATAGAAAAATCAATAGTATCTGTTGGCTGATCACCTAAAGTAATCATTGATCCACCTATTATAGTATTTCCTGTTACATCTAGATCTGAATGAATTTTTGTATCTGTTTGAATATTAGTTGTTCCAGATGTTGCTTTTAAATTCATATCTCCAAAATTACTTTGGATTGTATTTTCTGTAAGAGTAAAATCACCTGCTTCTACCCAATCACTAGCAATGAATGTACTATCAGGAGCTCTAAAATTTATATGAGAATATTCTAAAGTCATTGAACTTGATTTAAAAGTAGTTTCATCATCTCTTATTGTTAAATTATATGGAGTAGGTATATCTCCAGAAGATATAGTAACTTCTTCCTGCCCCATTCTAAAAATACCTTTATCATCAAATATGTTTGTGTATATTATAGGATTCTTATTATCAAGACACTCAGTTATTGATGTAGTTTGTTCTACATTAATAAATGTACAACCAATAAGATTAATTAGAATATCATCACCTACATGGCCATGATAACCTGCTTGAATTACTGCATCTGTTATATCTCGAAATATACATCCTACTGCTCTTATATCTGTACCATATATGTGATCAGAATTATCATGAGAAGGGTTACCTGAATAAGCAAAATTTCCAAAACCAAAAAGTCCATGAGATGCAGAAATTACACTGTTAGCATTTTCAATAGTACAGTCTATCATTTCTACTCGTACACCATTTGATGCTAGAATTGCCGAGCCACTACCACCACCATAATTACAATCAACATTTTTAAATGTTATACTAGGTTGAGAACCTGGTGCTGGTGGATAGGTAGCACTATTAGTTTGCTCAGCATTCAAAACACCTAAAAGACCTTTTACTTTAACGTCTGCTATGTAAGGTCCTGTGTTTATAACAGAACTGGTTCCTGTGGCAAATCTAAAAGCGGCGTTACTTCCAGTAACATCAATTGTAACATTTTGTACAGAAGTATTATCATTTAAATAAAATGCTGTATCACCAGTTATAACTGGAGATTTTATAAGAACAGTTCCTTGACCTACACCTTTTATAGTAACATTTTCAGGAATTTCCATTGGAAAATTTTCTTCATATGTTCCTGGAAAAACATGAATTTCATGTGGGCCACCTGTACTTGATTCTAGTTGATCTAATGTGTGTTTGATAGTTCCAAATGCAAAGTTAGGGTGAGTACCTGATAAAGAATCAGTACCATCTGTAGTAACATACCATTTGTTTGTTATACCTAAGTTAACAGCTACACCATTCAAACTTATAAAGTTATCAATAGTAATATTGTTTAAGTTAGGCATACTTTTTACGTGGAAGTATCCCCATCTTTTTGAATTTTCACCTATATCATATGTTAATGATTGATCTGGATTTAAGTTTGAAGTTATATCACCTTCAAATTTTATAGTATCTTCGTCTGAATCTCCACCTATAAAAACATTACCATCAAATGTAATATCTCCTGTAGCATGAATATCACTATCATTAATAGTTTTAAGTCCACCTGTAATTCTAAATAATCCTCCAGGTCCTGGATGAAATTCAATATCTGAATTTGTATTAAATGCTTTTATTGTGCTATTTGTAAAAGAAATATGTTCTGTTCTTAATTCATCATAATTTATAGATCCACCAGCACCAGTTGATATTGTAATAGGTCCTGTTAAAGCTCTAATACCATCTTGGTCAAACAACATATTGCCAAATGTAGTACTATTTGTTGCAAGTAAATCTTGAGGAATTTTAGTTGTACCAACTATAGTTAATTCTCTTGTAGGAGCATCTGTTCTAATTCCTATTTTGTCATTAGTATGCCCTATAAAGAGTAAATCTGTTTCAAATGCTAGATCAGAAGATCTAGTTAGATTCTCTCTAAGTAATGGTCCCGATATTCTACCGTATTGTGTTGGATAAGGCATAATACTCCTTTTTACGTATTTATTGTATTTGTGGGATTAATTATTTGTCAAAGTTGTGTAAAACTGTGATAGGTTTTCCAGTAGGAACTGGTGTACCAAATGTAAGATAAAATCCTGTTGGATAGGCCGAACTTGTTATTGTACTTTGTCCTGCAACACTATAAACAGCATTACCTATATTAGTGTCATTAGTAAGTAATTGATCAACGCTTAAATATTCTTGAGTAACAGCGGTAACTGTCCATGTTCCATTGTTATTTTGTACACCTGCTCCTGTTACTACAACATCTTGACCTATATGATATCCACCTGCTACCCAATCAACAAATCCTAAATCTTTACTTTGAAATGCTCCAACACCTGTAGCATTATAATTTTGAACTACTTTTATATAAGAGCTGGCATAAGAACAAGGATTTTGAACAAGCATATAATTTGTTGTTGGAATTTGTAAAACGTTTTCAATCATTACTAATACTGCTTGAGCAGTTGTTGGTTCTTGTTTCATACCACCATCATTTGAATCTAATGCACCAAAATTTATTTCGATGTCATTTCCGTTTCCTAATGCTTGAACAGTTATTCCAAATGGTTCACTTAATCTAAATGATTTCCACATGGTTCCACCAGCCGCTACGTCTTCATAAACTTCGAAATTTTTAGTTGTTGTATTATATCGTAGTTGACCTACAACTGGTAATGGGGGTCTTTCTAATGTTGTTCCTTTTGGGACTTGAAGTGTTCCTGTGGATTGTACTTCGATATTTTCGTATTGATCAAATACTATTCCTTTGCCACGAAGTAATCTTCTATTTGTGTTGTGTCTTTTTAGGTATCTCATTATACCTCCAAATAACTAAGAACAGCTGAAACATTTTTTGGCGCAGTATTTCCTGCCTGACCAGTTCCTGCAACACTAATATCTATATGATCTCCTGCACCTAATATTATTTTTTCTGTATCTAATGTAAATGTTTCGGCACCTGGAAGTAAGGCTGTATTAACTATGTAATTGGAAGCATCACCTACACCACCACTTGCAATTGCGTGGATTGTGAATACTGAATCGTTGGCTCCAGTTGGATCTTCTGCTCCAATATTAGTTAACAATAATCCGGTAATTGCATAATTTTTACCTGCCGGCACTGCCGCATTATTTGGTAAAACGTTTACTGTTGATCCTACTGTAATTTCATTATTTGTTATAGCCATCTTTTATCCTTAAAACATCATGCTAAAAAGCAATGATCTATTTCTACCAATTACTTCATCTCTTTCATTATTTGTATTTACATAATATAGCCCAGTATTACCGCCTGCTGGCAATTTAGCATATAATTTAACACCTTCAGTATCATATGCTGGGTCTGTAGCAGGGTCTAATACGCCAGGTGTATGTGTAATTGTGAAAGAGTCATCTACTTTTACTGAACCTGTACCTGGTGCATGAATTTTTAAATCACCATTACTTACAGTATTAGATATAATATTATCTTCTATTCTAATTTGACCTATATCAACTGTAGTATTATACATTTGAAACCAGTTGTCAGTCATTTTAGCTTTTAATACACCATCAATTTTAAAGCTAATATCACTTGAAAGATTTGTACCGTCAGTAATTCTTATTTCTGAATCTTGATTTGCAATAAATGGATAAGATAAATTTTGAATTGCACCTAAAATTTCATCATCAACGAATTTTTTATTTGGAATATCATTATTGTCTGTTACGTAAGTTTCATAATTTGTTTTAATTATTCTAATAGAACCACTTCCACCTGGTTGAAAATAAAGTGCTCCACCAGTACTAATACTATTAGTTCTTAAACCTAGTAATGCTCCATTTACATCAACAAATGTAAAAGCACCTGTTTGAACTGTTTGATTATCAGGATTATTCCAAGATAATTGTTCGTCAAATAGTATTTGAGTATCAACTAAACTACCTCTGTCTATTCTTAATCCTGCTTGAAGAAGTGTTACACCTACGCCATTTTCACCACTGTTAACTTCTATAATATTATCTTTAACAGATAATTCATTTGACGTTACTTGAGTTCTTGTACCTTCGATAATTAAGTCACCTGTTACTCTAACAGCACCAGTTGTTACACCAGTATCTAAAGTAATTTCTCCTCCAGATTGAACTTTTATTTTATAATCACCATTTGGTACTGTAACAAATCTTGACATTTATAAATCCCTATACCGCTGTTAAAACCATTTGGCTAGAAGTGGAATCATCTGTTATTGACCACTTATAACGGACACCTGAAAAGTCACTTGCGGTTCTATTAAACACTTTTCTAAGTCTAACTCCGTTACCGGCTCCAGCTATGTAACCTGTTAAAGACATTTCATCATTATTCAAATCATTAATATCTTTGTCTACCAACCTACATACTCCTTCATTACCGGAATCATTATTTGCGTCATCTACCATAAATTTATTAGACCCACGCTGTCTTTTAATAATTCCTACGGCTGAAACGGCATTTGAACCGACTTTGACTGTGACAACAAAATTATTGTCTGAGCCATCTATTCGTCCAAAATTACGTTTATTAACCGGTCTACCCATATTCTTATTATATTATACTTATTTATGCAAAAAGGGGAAGTGTAAAAACTTCCCCTTAGAGTGTGTTGCTATTTTAAATTAATTATTAAGCAGTTGGAACTTGTACAGTTTCATCTACTGTTGCTGATGTTTGATCATCTACCCATTTTACTCTAGTACCGACTGCGAATTGAGTTGGTGAGCCTGTACCTAGTGCGCCAATAGTTACAAAATTTTGCGTAATTTTACTTGCGTAATATGTTTTACTTTGACTATCTGTTAGCAAAAGCATACATTCACCATTCGCAATGGCATTTGATGCCTTTGCTGTTAATGTACAAACTTTAGTACCACCAGCGTTGGTAATATTAAATCTACGACTTGATACTTGTGTCATTGCTGTAGCTGTCGCTGAGCTACCACCGATATGAGCGTCCATAGTAATTTGTTCACCTGCAACTGATACTGTTCCTGTTGGACCAGTTTTAGTTGTACTACCTGTGTCTCCCACTACTACTTTTGCTTCTCTTAGAGGTCTTCCCATTTTTTTTCTCCCTTTAACGTTCTATGTTATACGCGGTTCTGTCCGCATAAGACCAGACAAGGCGTCTAGTTCAAGTGTATTTAGTTCTTTGAAAGGGAGGCTAATAGTTCTATTTTACTGAAATATTTTAAGGATTTGATTGCTTCTATTAATTTTTGATCAGCACGTTCTTGGTACATTTGTCTTTTAGTTTGCCTTAACATTATTAAATGATCTAGTCTTTCATTTAATAATTTGTCTAAGTGCTTCTCTAATTTTATAATATCATTGATAAACAAACCATGGTTTTTCTTCCAAACATTTAGTCTGTTTCTGTATTCTGTATACTGATTGTATAGTTCTTCTGTTTCAATTTCTTGTATCATACAAATATTTACTAGCAATAAAAATATTATAGCAGTTTTAGTAGTTTTCTAGCACCATATGAGATTAAAAAGTCAATTTCGGCTCTTTTCATCACTTTATAGGTTTCTAGCAATTGATCGTCATCAGCTAGTCCAAGATACTCTCCAGATACTTGAAATGCACCTACTGGCTTATGTGTAGCCATTTTTATTTTGTCAATTAAATCCAATGATGTCATTGCTGGCTTAACCATTAAAAAATCTGCTCCGTCTTTATCATATTTTATAGAACTTTGAATGGCCGCTCCTGCATTTGATACATCTAATTGATAAAATCTTTTTGAACTAGGTGAACTGTCAGCAATTTGTCTAAATCCTTTATAAAATGAACTACGAAATTTTGTGGAATAACTTGTTACGTGAGCTTTAGGGAATTCTTGTTTAATATTTTTAACTGTATTTGGTTGCATATCAGAAGGGGCTAAAGAATCTGCACCTGCTTTATAATAAACACTTGCAAGATTTTGTAATAATTCTTCTGTCTTTTTAGGATTATCTATTACACAACAATGACCATCTGTCATTGTAGAACATAAACAAATATCTGTAAACAATTCTACTTTACTTCCAAATTTAGATTTAATTTGAGATACTACTTCACCATTAAATTTCCAATCAGGATTTTTTGTTTTTTTATTTGGGACTACGAATAGTAAAAAAGATTCTCCACCTTCGTTTATATCTTGTTGAATTTTGTTATTAATGTCTTTAAGACTATAACTTGAATTGTCTGGACCTAACCCAGCCTCATATGTTTCACCAGATTGGTTGACAAAGATGGGCTGGATTAATTCCATTTATTTTTATTCTGCGATTTGATCGCACATTTCTTTTGTTGCTTTATTTCCAGCTTCTTTGTCATAAACCCAAAGATAAGAATATACAATTTGATCACCTTTTTGCATACATCTTTTGCCTAAATCTAATGCAGGATTTTTTACTGAACAAGCTGTTAGTACAAACAATGAAAGAAATAATGTAGCTATTGTTTTCATAGTTACATTATAACGTATTTTGGTAAAAAGTCAAGTTTTGATTTACCAAAAAGTAAACCCTAATATGCTAGATAATATGTTGGTGAATATTACAAATATTGAAATTTGGATTCCGAATTTAGATAAAATGAATAGTGTAATCATAATTAATGGCTTAGGTGGCACATCGAAGCGCCACCCAAGATTAGGTTAGTATTCTAAATGTCTATATTATTTCTTGTTGAAGATATGATATAGTACCCATATTGCTACCAAGCCCATCAGACCTTGATCTGAAAAACCTTGCAATACGCCCTGAACATTTCCTATCACAGAAATGTGTGGCCAGAACGGAATACCTTGACCGTTGAATAGGATTTCAAAAACGATTCCCATGGCAAGTAAACTTATGCCTAAATCGGTTAATGCTTTTGCCCATCCTTTAACTTTATTAAGAATATCCATAATGGACCTCCCTTTTCGTTTAAAGTACTTTCCCAAAACTTGGGAACGTGACATTATTTAGGTATAGAGTTTTAGAAGTAAAACTACTATATTTTTGACAGATGCCGCAATTAATGGATAAAAATATTATGTTAGTATAAAACTATGTTAGAAATTGATGAAGAAGTCATGAAAAAAGGCGACATAAAGCCGCCTTTTTTCGTATTGTTTAATTAATTTACTCAATCCTTATTGGAATGTAACTCCTGTTACAGAGATTTCACCCAAGTAGTCAGCCGCATTTCCTAGTGAAGATGCAGTGTTTGACAATTCTACGTAGCCGTATCTAGTCATAAAAGATACAACTGGTTCGAAAGTACCTGGATCAAGTACAACGCCTGAAGACATTAACGGAATGTATGGGCAGTAGAAAGCGGCGGCATCTGCTTCAGATGAGCCTTTATATCCTACTAATACAGCCGTATCGTCAGCCGCGTATGTGTCAGCGTACACCTTCATCGAGCCATTCAAAGTTCCTACTAATTTTTGGTTAGTTGGCGCTTCAAAAGTTCCTTCAGTTGTTCTTGCGAACGCTGAAGTTGTTGCTGATTGAAGTACTGTAAGTGCTTGTGGACTTACAACAGTCCAGTTACCAGCACCACGTCTTGTACGTTGAGCTATTTTATTTGCTACTCTGTTAATTAACACAGCTAAAGCGGCGTGTTCATCACCAACAAATGTAGCAGTTCCTGATACAGATGCTTGATTGTACGTTTCTTCAGTTGGAGCTAAAGTTCTTAGAGAACCTATTACTTCTTGGTCGATTTCAGCAGTAATTTCTTGTGCTAATGCCGCCATGATTTCCGCTTCAACGTCAACGCCTTGTTGTGCTTGAGCATCTTGAGCAGATTCAAAAGTCCATCTAGCTGATAGTTTTCTAGTTTTGGCTTCTACAACCTGTTTCAAGATTTGAATTGATAGCCTCTTACCTGCAGTACCTTCTAAAGTGGCTGTTGATGCCGCATTAGATGGATTTGCTCCAGAATAAGCTTCTGCTATCTTAAACGGAGATAGTGCTTCTTCACCAGCAGTAGTAGTTGTGCTACCACCTGTTGTTGTATCAGCATATCTCACTCTTAGTGTGTGGATTTGTCCAACTGGGCCAGTCATTGGTTGAACTCCAACCAATTCGTTAGCTATTACAGTCGGCATAACCCGTCTTATCACCGGTAGGATCACTCTATTTAAAGTTGCTACGTTACCAGCCGAAGTTGCTCCAGCTGTAGCCGCCTCAGAAATATACTTTCTAGTATTTTCTAAAGTTGCTTCCATTACAGACTTTTTATTGCCTGATAGGCCTTCTAGTAACGCACTCTTTGTATCCTGCCAGCGAGTTTCTGTTAGTTCTGACATTGTATTTTTCTCCTTTTTAGATTCCTGCAAGTCTTTTTATATCTACAATATTTCTATTGAATTGACTCGCATTACCAATGTTTGTTTGAATTTTGTCGCCTGTTACTTCTGTGCCTATAGTTGAACTTGCCTTTTTCGCTGGACTCCTACCATTTATTACAGAGGGCATATACTTGTCAAATTGCTTACGCAATTTTCCAGTAGATACGCTTTCCAGTAAGTTTGTCATTATTTCTTTTTGTTCTGTATTCAACGGATTAACTAACTCGTTAACTACAGCTTCTCTTTCAGCCTTAGTTTTAAGACCATCAATTTCAACTTGTTTAGAATCGATGATTTTTTCTTTCTCGTTGGCTGTGCTTTTCGCGTCTTCTAATTGTTGTTTTGTTACGTCTACAACTTTTAAAAGTTTAGCTGTTTCAGATTTGCTATTCAAGAATGAATTAGTATATTCTTGTGCATAAGACTCAAACAACCTACGACCAAAGTCATTTTTACGTGATGCATCAATATCGTCTTTTAATTGGCTGATTTCTTTTTTCAAGTGTCTGCCAACTATTTCTGATACTTTTGAAGCACCTTTCTGAATAAATTTTTGTCTAACTTTTTCAAAATGTGCTTTTGCTTCACGAATTAAACGTACCTTTGTTTCAGTTACGTCTTTCTTATCTTCGTGGAATTCCGCTATTTCTTTAGATAAAGCGTCAACCACAAAATCCTCAAGTTTAGCAAAATTAGTTGCCATAACTTTTTGGTCTTCGTGTAATTCAGCAATTTCAGATTTTAATTGTTCGAAAACAAATGCTTTCAATCTATCTGAATGTTCTTTCATATGAACCGCATACTTGGCTTTTTGCTCTGCAAGTTGTTTACGGTCATCGGCGAACTCTGCGATTTCTTTTTCAAGTTTTTCTTGAACCATGGCATCTAAGGCATCAGTTAATGTTGCTTTATCGTGCTCATACTTCTTTGCAAACTCTTCTCTAAGTTCCGCAGTAACTTCAAGACGGTTTTCACCAATCTTTTTGTCCCATGCTGATTCTATTTCCGCTCTGATCTCTTTCGAAATTGCTTCGTTCTCAAAAAGTGATTTCAGTGCATCTAACATTATTGTTGTCTCCTTTTTTTTTATTGGAGTTTGTTGATTATATTAATCAAGTTATCCTTTAAGTAATTCTGTGCCTCATTATCTCTTGCCAAATTTAAAGCCTTATATCCACCTTTTGAATTTAACAAATGCTCATAAATGGGAGTTGGATAGGCTCCCGGAGCACTTGGTTGAGCTACGATATCAACTGTGATAATTTCAAAGTCATTTACTTCACCTGAACCATAAGGTCCCATGCCGTCTTCTTTTACGTTACCACTACCACGCGATGAAACTCCTAATTTAACTCCGCTTTCAAGCATTGTTTTTACTAGTTGTCCCATCGGCGTTGGTAATACTTTTAATTTTCCGTAACCATTAGGTCCGTCCATCCACATAGAATTAACCATGTGACTAACACGATCCAAATTAATAGTAAGACCTTCTGGATGATCCACTTCGCCTAACACTGAATAACCGCCCTCGATTTGGTCGTTAAGTGTACTGACAGCCCGATGGATTTCACTTACAGGGTACAATCTTTGGTTAGCGTTTTTCACACCACCTTGAATGCAAATGCCCTTCATGTATAAGGACTTCCCGTTATTTTCTTCCTTCGTTTCAACGACTATCTTAGCTTGGTCGAAAGTCAGCGTCTCACGTAATGATATCATCAATACTATGTCCTACTAGTTTATTAACTGCCAATAGCTGATTTATTACTAGAACCATCAGTTCCGTCAGCTGTTGAGCCTTTGGCCGCGTGTAGTTTAGCCGCACTCGCACCAGGTTTATTAACGTTTCCAGCATCTTCTTGTTTTGCCTTAGGCGCTTTTCCACCTTTTTCTTCAGATCCAGATATTTTCACACCTGAAGCTTCAGTTGTACTTGCTCCACCTTTAGATGCAACTGGAGATTTGCTATTGTCTGTACCATCAGATGTTTTAGCTGATACTTTATTAACATACTCTCTCATTTCTTCTCTAGGGGATTTAGCTTGTGCTTGTTTGCTTTCTACTCTAGGAACGATCTTTTGTTCTTCGCTTCCAAGTTCGGAAGTAGGTAAATTACCTTCTTCCTCTGCATCATCAGAGCCTTCTTCATCGTCACCAGCTTCGTCGTCTGCTGGAGCTTCTGCGTCATCGCCACCATCTGACATCATTGCGTCAAATTCAGCTTTTAGCTCGTCAATTGCATCTTCAAGGTCAACTACACGATCTTCAAGGTCTTCACCATCTGAAGGCGCTTCGTCGCCATTGTCTTTATCAACTTCAATGTCACCGACCATGTCGTCTGTTGCGTCACCGCCTATGCCATCTTCTGTTGGTGTTGGTGTTGCTACTGGTGCCAGTTCAACCTTTTGTGGTTGTTCTACTGGTTGAATGTCAACAAGTGTTTCTGAAGTTGCTTTTTCGTCTTTTTGATCTTCTTTAGACTTTTCTTTTACTTCTTCATCTTTCTTGTCGTCTTCTTTTGTAGCTTCTTTTGTATCTTCTTCTTTAGCATCTGCTTTTTCTTCAGCTTTGTCTTCTTTTGTAGCTTCAGTAGTTGTAGCTTCTGCTGTTTTTTCGTCCTTACTAGCCTCAGGAACATCAACTTCTTTGATGTCATCTTCTAAGAGGTCTTCGTAAATTTTTCTTGATTTTTCTACCACGATTTCGTGGAATATGTCGTCCGCACCTGTTCTGTCATCCGCAACAACTTTTTCGAGCATTTGCTCAAATTTGCTTTTTGACTCAACAGGAGTAGCCGTTTCTTTTTTATCTGACATTAGTTTTCTCCTTTAAGTGATTCTTTAGACTGTCCGTCCATTTATTTACTCTAAATGGGCAAATACGAGTAGATTTAGGCCCAAAAGGCCCTTTTTTGAACAAATTTTACAGATGGTACTTTTCTTTAAACTTGGAGACAGTTATTTCTCGATAATTTGCAAATTTTTCGAGATCTTTTGTTTTAAAATCTTCTAATGTTCTATCACTGACCACTCTAATATACTCTTTGGACGGATTTTTTTGTAAAGTTATACAAGTTTGCCTGTTCCAATTTCCGTGATATGTTGCTACGTCTGAACTCTTTTTATAATTTTTACTATCTGCGTATATGTTATTCATTTTACCACTAGGAGATCCGTGGAAATCAAAGCCTAGGATATAAATTACCTTATGACCATGCTTACTAGCCAGTCCAAGAGCAGTAGGTCCAGAGCTCCAACCTAAGCTAGGTGAAAAGAAATTTAATTTTTGGAATCGTTTATATGATCTATTAGGATTAGTCCAGGTTTCTATTTTATGATGAATGTCTTTTTCGCAGATTTCAAACACCATTTTAGAATCTACTGCAATAAGATAGTCAGGAGTAAAATTTCGATAGATTGCATTACAACCGTAGAGTTTACCTATTTCACGCAAAGGTTCTAGCGGAATTACCTTCCGACTCATACCATTGCCTAATACAAAAGCAATGGACATTGATTACATCTCTGGTTGATTTGCCGCGCCGTACATTGTTCTAACAAAATCTAATTCTTTCTCTTGTTCTTCTTTATGAAACTCACCGGCTCTTCGTGCTTTGTTGATTTGTTTAAGAGTTAGTCTAGTTTTTCTAGTATCATCTATATCTAATATAGAATCATCATCACCCGCCTCGTAGTTTTTTTGATCTACAGGTTGTAAAGAATCTTTATCAAAATAGAATAGCTCTCGTAATATCATTGTAACGATATTTATGCTCCTGCTGGCGGAGTTCCACCTGCTGTTCCAGGAGTTGGAGTTGGTGTTGGAGTACCTGCAGGACCTTCTGCACCAGGCTCTCCTGCTTCAGGATCTTCTGTTTCTGCTCCAGCTAGATCGGCTTGTATTCCTGCTGTACTAATTCCTGCGGATCTTAATTCTCCCGAAGCTGATGTAGGTTTAGTTGAGAGTGTTATATCATTTTCTTCTCTCCACAATCTTTCATTTTCCGCCATTTCTTCTTTTGTTAATCCTAAAAATCTTTCTAAAGCATATCTTTTAGATATAAAAGGAATAGCAGATAATTGTGCATATGTAGATATTCTGTTGTTATCAACTTCTGCTTGTCTATAACTTGCAAAGTTTATAGGCAATTGTAGTTTAATATCAAACATAGCAATATCTATATTAACACCTTTTTCTAATAGATATTTTTTAAATTCTTCATTAAAGTCATCTCCAATAAGATTTTGTAATCTTTCACAGTATTTGTTAAATCTTAATTCTTGAATATATGCTGTTCCAACTCTACCGTCATTAAATGATTGTTGTGAATCATCAGGGCCTGTTGGCAAATATGAACTAGGAATACGTAAACCTCTTACAAGTTTGTTTGTAAAGTATTTTAAATCATCTATTTCACCTAAATTAGTACCACCTGGTAGTGTTTCTACTTTAGATCCTCTTCCTTCTGCTGTTTGTGGGAAGAAATAATCCTCATTTATTGATAAAGGATTATATGCACTATCAATGACGTTTTGCCCGCCACCTGTTGCTGATGGAATTCTTCGTTGATGGATTTCAGTCTTAACTCTTTCAACGAATTGCATTGCAAGGTGACTTGGCATATTACCTACGTCAATATAGAATACCCGTCTTTCCGGTGCTCTCTGTACTCTATAAATTATAATTGCATCTTCTAGTAATTCTTTTTGTTTATAAACTTTGAATATTGCTTCAAGTAAACTATTTCCAAATGGAAAGTTGTTATCTAAGCCTTCACTTAATGATAAGTGTAACATATGTTCGGCGGCTACAGCAATTTCTCTTTGTCCATGTTGAAATCTTGTTCCTGGAGAGTCTTGATAGTTTGCTCCAACCATTCCTCTAACTCCACCTGTAAGATAACCACTACCTCCACCAGTAACGTTACCTGTTGTTTGAAAAGGTGTTGTTGCAACTAAATGTTTAAAATTAAAATTAATATCTCTAACAATATATTGCTCTGGTTCTTTACCAGTACTTTCATTTACAATTATTTTACTAACTTTTGCTGGGTCTACATGGAATAATTTTTTAGTTTCTGGATCTCTAATAAAAAATGCATCTCCAAATTTAAATACATTTCTTAATATTTTAAACATTCTTTTGTTAAAATTGTTTAATTTACACCACTGTTGTAGATATTGTTTTATAATTTGAATTTCTGTGCTAGTTGCTTTTTGTTTAAAATGAAATATGAAAGGAGCATCGTTTTGTTTGTTTAATTGTGAACAAAATTCTGCTAAGATATCTAAAGCCGCATTAACTTCAGAATCAAGATCCATTACATTGTATTGACCGTATCTTTCAATTCTATTAGGTGCACCACTATATACATCTGGTAAAAAAGATGAATAGTTTGTTCTAGCAGGACCTGATGGCATACCTGCTGTACTTCCTACTGGACTCAACTGTCCTGTTGAAGCGTTTTTAACTGGTACTTGCGTAAAATATTTTTTCCAACTCATTTAATTTTTATCCTTATACAGTTTGAAACATATTACTTTTATCTGCTTTTAACATTTTGGCTTGTTTAGTATCACTTTGTTCTAATACATTTTTAACTTCTATCATTGTAGTATTTAACGTATCTAGTTTATCGCCAGTATTTTTTCCGACTGCCGATCCACTGACTGTAAGTGTGTTTCCTAATTTTTGATAGTTATCATTTAATTTCTCGAATAACATAGCATACCTGGTTAATTTGTCTTCGTCAAGATCATTTAACATTTTATTCATGTTTTTGGCGAAATTGTCTGTTCCGCCTCCAAATATTTTAGAGAATACACCAGCAACACTTGTAACAGCTCCTCCAAGATTCATTGCCGTCATTGCTCCTACAAGAGCCATTGTACCTCCGGCAACTGATTTTAATGCTTGGCCATCTACTCCAGCTACTCTTTCTAAACCTTCACCAAACATTGTCATTCCTTTACCAGCAACCATTAAACCGGCTCCTATTGCACCAATACCAATTCCTGCTCCTAGTCCTAATGCTCCTAAACCTACTCCAGCATAAACACCGCCCATCATCATACCTTTTCCCATGCCTTTACCAGCACCCAACGCCTTAGTTGCACCCATACCTCCAAGCAACAACCTTAACGCTTTTCCTAATAATCCAAATGTTCCTGTAAGGGCAAAAATTGTCAATTTTAAAGCACCAAAGGCAACAGCCAAACCTGCTATGGCAATGACGGCTGTTCCTCCCGCAATAGAAAAGGCTCCAAGAGGTCCGTCTGGTGCAGACATTGCCGCTAATTTAATTGCGATCCAATTCATTCCTTTAGTAAGATATTCGATTGTTGGTAATAAAAGTCGAATTAGATGATTTTGAAGATTTTGAAATGATTTATGTAAAGTGTTTAAAGCATTTGTGTTTTCGTCTACCATTTTCTGTTGGGCCGCTTCTGCTTCAGCTAGTCCTACTGATAAATTTGTCAAATCTTGGAAGGCTATTAGCGGTTTAAGTATAGCATAGTTCAAGTTTACTAATCTTGTATAGTGTTTTGTTTCCTCTTCGGTCATATTATTTGTAGCTTCGCCCATTTTTTGGAATTCTTTTACTAACCTTTCTGTCGCTCCAGGTACACCATCTTGTACATCTTTAAATGCTGAGGCTATACTGTCTCCAAAAATAAGAAGACCTCTTGATGCGTCGTCTTGTCCTGGAATACCGCCTGTCATTATCATTCTTTTAATTGCCTCTAGCATCTCAGGATCTTTAACTGTTGCTCCAAACAAAGCAAATGATTTTCGAATTTCTTCATTTCCAGTTGCTTCTGCTTTGGCAAACATGGCTTTGAATTTTGTTTGCTCCATATCTTGTTTAAGAGCATCGGAAATTTGTTTTCTATGTTTACCTGTAACAGTGGATAATAAATCTATTTGGTAGATATAATCTTGTTGACCTCTTGCCATTTCTGCGTCAGTAAGCATTTGAGCTCTACCAGTTCTTGTTTGAAGTTCTATGTAGTCTTGTCCTATTTCAGTCATTTCACTGAGTGTCATACCTAGATTAGCAAAGGCATTTCCAGCTGAATCTTGAACTATTTTGTTTATATTAATAAATCTTTGAGTTCCAATTTTAACATTACCACCCATTAGTGCTAATTCAGTAGCGGAACCTGTTACTACGTTTTTAAATTGTTCTAGACTTATTCGGGCTTCAGTGTGACCTCTACGTGAATCTGCTAATCCGGTTGTAAATTGCATTCCTACACCAGACATATCTCTAAAAGCGTCAATTTGCGTATCAAGTTCTATTGCTAATAATCGAAAACCATTTGTAAGTATTTTTCCAACAATTCCTAATTCATCACCTACATATACAGCTATATCTCCAAATCGTTTAAGTTGTGCATTTTGATCAATGACTAATGAGCCGAATTCCAGCATACCGGTGGATAATTTGGCACCAAATCGGTCTATTCGTTCTGATAAATTTTCGGTTGCTTCTAATTGTTCTCTTGCTCTTTTATCTCTTATAGTTTCATTACGTTTATCAACTTTTCCCCCAAGAAGTTTAACAATTTTTTCTAATGTAGCTTCTGAGGCGGCATTAGTGACTGTAACGTCTTGTCCAGACATTCCAGCGCCAAATCCTTCTGGTAATTTGATTGATACAATAGCCATTCGTTAAAACCCTAGTTAATTGCTCTCATAAATATATGCATATATTATTATTACTGCTAAACAGTAGTAATATTTATACGGAGAAAATATGCCAAAAAAAATCGAGGAGCAGAAAGATAATCCTTTAAAAAAGTATTTTAGACAACCTAAAATTTATCTAAAGTTACCTAGTAGAGGAGAATTTTATAACTCTAATGAACTAGATATGCCTGAAAACAGTGAAGTTCCTGTATATCCAATGACAGCAAAAGATGAACTTTTGTTTAAAACACCTGATGCATTAATTAATGGTCAGGCTACAGTTGATGTCATTAAAAGTTGCATACCTAATATTAGAAATCCATGGTCAATGCCAAGTATTGATATGGATGCTGTATTAATTGCAATTAGATTAGCAACTTATGGTGAAAAAATGACTATAAGTGTAAAAATTCCTGAAATAGGAGATGATAAAGATTTTGAAATTGATTTAAGAACTTTATTAGACAGCTTGATTAATGCAAATTACAACAGTACTGTATTTTATAATGATATGGAAATAAAAATACGTCCTTTAAACTATGACGAGTTTACTAAAAATGCTATGAGTACGTTTGAAGAACAAAAAATTTATACTCTTGTTAATGATAAAACTATACCAGACGATAAAAAAATGAAATTGTTCAGTGAAAGTTTTATGAAATTAACAGATTTAACTATTTCAATTGTTTCTCAGAGTATTGTTAGTATTAAAGTAGATGGAAAAATTGTTTCTGATCAAAAACAGATTAAAGAATTTATGGATAATGTAGATAAACAATTTTATCAAGCTATATTAGATCATATTACAAATCAAAGAGATGCATTTTCAGTTAAACCTTTCAAAGGAACAACTACAGAAGCAGAACAAAAAAGAGGCGCACCCAAAGAATTTGACGTTCCAATAACATTTGATCAATCAAATTTTTTCGCATAAGGATATTGACAAAGACTCTCCCCGAAATTCTTAAGGAAGTTGATGTCCTAGATAATGAGAGCAAACAATTTAAAGCGGATCTTCTGAGATTATGCTGGTATATGCGTGGAGGTCTTACAATGACTGAAGCATTTGAAACTTGCCAAGAAGATAGGATCCTTATGTCCGCTATAGTTAAAGAAAACCTAGAAACAACTAAAAAATCTGGTTTACCATTCTTTTAATCTGCAAAATCAACCCCTAAATTCAAATATGGACACTTAATTCCGTAGGAACATCACTCTAAATATGTCAATTATGGAAATATACACTCAGGTTAATAAACCCGACTGGGTTCATCAGAAGGATATATGGTTACCTTGTCTGCGTTCTGCAAGTGTGGATCACAAAGAAGCCCCTAAACAAAGTTTATTAATCACTCATATCAAAGCCATAGAGCACTATAAGTATTCCCTTGAACCTTTGTTCAATGAAAAAGTTTATTGTGTAGGTTCTAAAACATACGACAAGCTAAATGAGATGGGATTTAAAAGCGTCGAATGGCGCCCCCGCGCCGAAGAAATTCGGATCGTGTCGAGAAATTTAGGAGAGATTACATGGTTACGAGGAAATAAATGGGCACGAGATTTTTCACACTATCAAAATGTTACTACAATCCAAACATACAAAACCGAACCACATAAAACAAACATTAAAAAAGTATTAAAAATGTCCCCAGACGTTCTACACGTCTACAGTAATCAAGTTTTAAAAGAATTTGAAATACGGAGTTGGCCAACTACTCACTTAAACTATGTACAAAGTGCTGATCCGGACCGGGGCTTATGGAAATCCTTAAAAATTTTCGATCCCAACGCCTAGCAGAATGAACTTACGTTCATTCATGTTTGGCTAGTCGCCAAACATCTCTATAATGTAACAATTAGTTACGAAGTAACCTGCATCATGCAGATAGTTCAACCATACTTCTCCCAACAAGGGAGAAGCACAGTCATCATGCGAGATGAGCCTGCCATTTTGTGCAAAGAGATTTTTACGGAGGCGGTAACCCGCTAACCCCCTACTCTTGACTTCTATAGTTACGGGAGATTATTAATCCTACACTAACCAAACTAATAATCTTGGTGTTGTATCTTTTTCACAGAGCACCTTCTTTATGTAATGTGCAACACATCAGGATCTAACCGCACAAACCGGCGGCTTCAAGATGAATCGAGCTACCTCGACTAAACGTTGTTGCTATGTTATTGTTATTGATGTTATTGTTGTATGCCTTGGGTGGAAAGTCTTGCAACCTGTGACTTATTAAGTTGCCAAAATGAATCAAATTCGGTAAAAACCCATTGAGTATTAGATTTAACGTGATTATATAGAACATGACTATTGGTATATAGTCTGTTTTTATAATCTGGTGCTATTAATCGTGATTCAACACAAACATACCTGCCTTTTCTATTAAACTTCATTGTTAGAATATTAAAGTCGTTGTCTTTTGCAGAATCCAGTGTTTGTTCCAGCCAATTGTTTAAGTTAGGAATAGGTTTATTCCATAGTAAATGATGAAAAGGAAAGTCAGCATAGTTTTTACATTCCATATTGAAGTAATTCCACGTGTCAGGAGGTATTATGTCGCTTTTCGCTCCGCGGATTTGTCCTTCGGACAAAGTGTCCTTGCGAACCGCGTTGGCTCCGCCAACATAGGCCCCTGACGATGGCACCCTGATAAACGATAATTGATATAAATCCGATAAAAAGTTAGCCATTTCTCTTTCAAATGACTTTCCTTTGTTTTTACTTTTACTTGCCATTGTTAATAGTCCTTAATAATTTCCTCTCTTTAAATGATTTTTCATATTCATCCTTTATTTGCTTTCTTCTAGTTCTTGCTAATATACGCAAATTGCCAAGAGCTCGTCTAGCCGCTACTTTTGGCTTTTTGCTATGCTTTTTTTGAAACAATTCATTAGCCTTAACATAGTCTATTACGTTTTTAATTATTTTATCGTGTACATCATCCATAATTAAACCACTGTTTCTTGTGAAGTAATGGATTCATAAACTTCTATGTCATTTGCATAAGAAGTAAACCCATTTTCTTTTATTACTTTAAGTACATTGTTCACACGACCTATTAATTCATCCTTATGACTAATAAGAAATATGTTTTTATTTCTTTCTCTGCTCATTTTTTTAAGAATTGCTAAAGAACTTTCTACTCCAGCTACATCCATACCACTATCTATTAACTCATCTATAAACAATAAATTAATTTGTTGATATAAATTCTCCCAAACATCTCTAAAAGCAAAACTTAAACCCAATATTAGTCTATTTCTTTCCCCTCTACTTAAATTATCAAAGTCTAAATCCTGTCCTAATTGTGTTATTTCAACAGTTAAGTCATTTTTAAATGTAACAATGTGTGGCAAACCCAATGCATCAAGGTATTGTAATAATCTACTATTAAGGAATCCTAAATTTTGGTCTATAATTTTCTTTCTAATAAAACTATCTTTGTTAGTTAATAATTTCATTAAAAACTCTTGGTGTTCTTTTAATGTTTGTAACTCATTAGCAGTATTCCAGTCAATTTTTTGTACAGCCTGGTTTTTAAGTTCGTCTACTTGATCATTATAAGGGTTAACGTCTAAATATTTTGTTTTAAGATTTGATTTTAAGTTTTCTAAATGCTGTCTATGTTCATATGCATTATTAATTGTATCATAAAATGTTTTAGGCTCTGGGCCAATGTTTCCTATGCTTGTTATATTAGTTTGTACCTTACTTAATTTTACACTTAAATCTATTACATAACTATTTGCATCACCATATTCTGCTTGTAAACTTTTTAGCATTTCTTCTATTTTTTGTTTAGGAAGATCCTGACCACAAGCATAACATTTAGCTTCTTCGTGCAAATCATCTAAGTCTTTATCTAGTTTTTTTGCAATTTTATCTGATTGTGCAATAGTAGATTCATAATTATCAACATCAGTTTGTAATTGTTCCAATTTGTCATTAAGTTTAGTCCATTCTTGCAACTGTTGATGTTGTTTTAATTCTTTATCTATATCTACAGATTCTAATTCTTTTATAGTAGATTGCATATCTTTTAAATCAATTGTTTTTTGTGTTTCCCACGCTTTTGATTTATGTGTTAAAGAAATTATTGTTTCTTCAACTTTTTCATTACTAATTTTAATTCCTTCTAATCTTGCAGTTTCTAAAGTAATTTCTTCTTTTACTGTTTTAATTTTTTCTTTAAGTATTGCCGCTTTTTCAGACAGCATTGTTATACCTAATAATTGTTCAATTATATCTTGTTGTTCTGTATGATGTAAACTTAAAAAAGGCTGTGTATATGTGTTTAAAGCAACAATATGTTTAAACATCCTTGAGCTAATACCTAACATTCGATTTATATCATCTTGTGTTCTTCTACTATCTCCTTGGGCATCTTCGGACATTTCTTGTTCTTGATCATTTACATAATACTTCAATGTGTTGGGTTTCCGCCCTCGTTCCACCCTGTATTTCGTTGATTCTTTTTCAAATGTTAATGTAACTAACATATTTTTATTATTAGTTTTATTAACTAGATTATCTTTTCTAATTTTGGTTAGTGCTTCACCAAATAATGCATAACTCAAAGCATTTATAATGGTTGTTTTACCTGTACCATTTCTACTTCCAGAATCATCACCTCCCATATCAAGATTTTCTCCTAATACTAATGTTAATAATTGTTGTTGGAAATTTATTGCTTGAGTTTGTTGTCCTACACTCATGAAATTTTTTACAGTTAGATTATTAATTTTAATCATTATAAATCTCTATAAATTGACAATAATACTTGTTTGTCATAATTGTCAGAATCAATTGCTTCTATTTCTTTAGAAACAATTTGATCCACAGATTCAAATTTGGTAACGTCTAAATCTGTTTGAATCTCTTCTTCTTTCTTACTAGGTATTAATATAATTTCTCTACAATGATACTCTTTCATGAAATTTTCTTTAATAAAACTTGCTTCTTCATAGCTAATATCTACATCCAAAGTTACTCTTAAATGCATTTTTGGTTTCATTATTTCTTTTGTTTTGTCCAATAATTCACTTAATTTAATATTTTTATATCTTGGACAATTCCACCAATTAAGATATGTAGGCTCTTTGCCCCATTCTAATATCATCATTCCTCGCTCATCATCATCAACATCTGCATAATTGTGAGGCATTGTATTACCAATGTAATGTACATTATTTTTTACTTGTCTTTTATGAAAGTGACCAGAAAATACATATTCTTGATTTGTAAAATGAGTAGCTTTTAATTCTCCAGCAACTGGCATTTCTATCATAGCATTCATTAAGAAATGAGGTAATTCAAAATGACCAAACATATATTTGGCTTTTATTTTACATACTTTTTTCCATTCGTTACCTACCATCCAAGGAACCATTGTAACATCACCCATTGTGGTTATTTCATTAACTATTGTAACTCCAGGAATAAATTTTCCAAATTCTACAGAATGAATATCACGTTTATCTTTAAAATATAAATCATGATTGCCAGGAAAAAAATAAAAATTTTCAAAAGCCTTTCCTAATTTTTCTAAACTTCTTATGGAAGCGTCCATAGTAGTTAAATTTAAAGAATTTCTATTATGATGCCAATCACCACAAAACATTCCTGTTTCACAATTATGTTTTTTGGCTTGTTCTATATACCAATCTATAAATTCTTCGCAATCGTTATTATGAATTTTTGAATTCGTTTTTAATCCAAAATGTATATCTGTAAATACTGCTAATTTTTTAAACAAGTCACTTCTCCTGCGATTTTAGTTTGCTCTTTAGTTTAAACTAAATTTATTTTTATGTCAACCTTAATGCTATTTTTTTTTAACCGGTTTCTTTGTAGGAGTTGGTTGAGGTGGTACTCCGGGTACTGTATTAGTAGCTTGTGCCTGCCTAGTACTGCTAGGCATCATATTATTCATTTCCATTATGTCATCTCGAATGTTTTGATTTCTTTTTTCGATATTAATAATTCTGACAAAAGAATTTGTTACTGCGGCTGTGTAATATGCAAAAGGATTATTTGATTTTGATTCATCAAATTGTAAACCAATTTGTGCTAATTGTAATATAGCTTGACCTTGCATTTCATCGTTGTAAGTATATCCTCTTACATTACCTCTAGTAGCATAACGTTCACAAAGTTTCATCCACATCATGGCCAATCTATTAGTAACTTGACCTATGCCTTTATTAAATTTACCATTGTGAAGTCCTCCCTCCCAATGGCTTTTACCTATGCATACTAAATTCTCATTTTTATTAAATTTCCAATGTTGAAAAGGTGGAAAATTAACTTTGGTTTTTCGATCTGCAACACTTCTAGGATTTCTTCTACGTCCTATTTCATCTGGTACATGGTCATAGGTCATTACTCTAAATACCAAGTCTTTTTTTAAAATTTTTTGATAACCTATTTCACAATCGCTATATCTAACTTTTGGATTAATTTTCTTTCTTCTTTCATATTCTAACGCACCTAGTCGCCTTGCTTTGTTACGTTTTGCTTGGGCAATAGTTCTTATGTTGATTTTTTCTATGTTAGGGACAATTAGGTCGTAAGTTGCATAATCCGGGTCCGAATAACTGCAAAAGCTACTCTTAGATTTGTGTATTTCACTCAACAAATCCTTATTATTTAGGTAATTTACTTTTTTCATGTAGTATTATTAATTATCTACAGTATAAACATAGTAGTTAATTTTGTCAACTAAATATTTGCATAGGAGATTATGGCATATGGCCGAGAATATTTTTACAACACTCAAAAACCACGTTACTAACAAAGCAACTGCACTTACTAATATAGTAACAGAAGCAGATATGTCAAGCGTGGTTTCCAAAGATGGAATCAATATGTCAAAATTTTCATCTAAGGCTAATAGAATGTATAGTTCATTGAAAAATTGGAAAGATGGAATTTCTACTATTACAAAATCAAATGCCGGTGCAAGTTTTGTTAACGCAAGTGGTACAAAAGATTGGAGAGTAAAATTAAGTTTTCCTGCGAAGTGGGACACTCCTCAAGAAGGAGATTTAATGGCTCCATTAGAACATTCTGGCGGACTTGTATATCCTACAAATCCAACAGTAATGATTCAACAACACGCTGAATATAATTCATTACAGCCTGTTCATACAAATTATCCATACTGGGCTTATCAAAATAGTAGCGTAGGACGAATAACAATCACTGGTCAATTTTATGTACAAAATGCCATGGAGGCTAGATACTGGGTGGCGTGTATTCATTATTTAAGATGTGTAACTAAAATGCATTATGGTGGGAATACACCAGATGCTGGTTCTCCACCTCCTAGAGTAAAATTTAATGCCTATGGGGACCATATTTTTAATAATGTGCCAGTAATAGTTCAAGATTTTACATTTGATTCTCCAGCAGATGTAGACTATATTAGTTGTGGCTATGAAAATAGTAGATTTTCTGGAGCACCAGGTGGAAACGGAGGCATAGACACAGAAAAAGTTTCATATGCTCCTACAATGAGTTTATTAACAATATCAATTGTTCCACAATATACTAGAAAAGAAATTTCTGAATTTAACTTTAATGACTTTATTAAAGGCGATTATAATAGTGGTAATAAAAGAGGATTTATTTAATTATGTCTTACACAATTACCAGTCCTTGGCATCTTACAGAAATAAATGATATTCACCTTGAAACACTTACAATAAGACCTGTCCCTGTTCATCCTGAAGATTATTTGTATACAGTAGAACCTCAATATAATCATAGACCTGATCTTTTAGCTCATGACCTTTATAGTAATGCAAAGTTATGGTGGGTATTTGCTCAAAGAAATATGGATGTGTTAAAAGATCCAATATTTGATTTAGAACCTGGTGTAGAAATTTATATTCCTCGAGGGCCTGAATTAAGAGAACTATTAGGTCTATAATTATGGTCAAACCAGCATGGACAATAGGTAAAGAGCCAAACATTATAAAAGAAAGATTAAATCTTCAAAGAGCTACAAAACAAAGTACGAATTCTTATCTTAAAACATTTAATAATATAAAAGTTAATAGTAATATTTCAGTAGTAAAACCTAATCTTACAGAAGGAGATATAGGACTTGTAGCTCCCCTTTATGAAAATTTTACTTCTAAAAGTACAAGTCAAGAAAATGGCGCAAAGAAAAACGTTAATGCAGGTAATAATTTACAAGGAAATTCTCTTCATAAGTATAGTGCTGTTAATACAATTTTTACCTTTGCGGCTTTAACAGAAACGGAAATTAATTATCCTTCAGTATTAAAACAACGACCGCCCCAACATATTATAGCCAAATCAGGAGGAGGGTATGCTCCTGCTCATGACGGATTAGAACTTTATGTAGATGAAGTAGAAGTTAATGCTTATGTAAGTCAATCTCCAAAAACCGGACATTCAAAAGCAACAGCTATAAATTTTAAAATTCACGAACCTTATAGCATAGGAAAAACTTTAGAAGCAATGCAATTGAAGGCAGAAGCGGCTAATAATGATATTGGAGGATATAAAGGAACAAGTCACTTACACGCCCAGTATGCTCTTATAATAGATTTTAAAGGTGAACAAGAAGAAGAATTAACATTAGAAGATATACATCCTTTAAGAAGAATAATTCACATCACTGTTGCGAGTATGGATTTCTCTGTAAATCAAGGAGGAGCAGTATATTCAGTAGAAGCATATGCAAATAATGAACATATTTTTGCAAATCATATTGCAAAGATTGGAAAAGAAATTCATTTATCAGGAAGAACTGTAGGCGAAGTTTTACAATGGGGTAAAAATAGTTTACAAGAACAATTAAATGTAAAATTTGTAAAAACCTACTCTGCACCAACTCCAGATATTGGTGTTTATACAGCAGAACAAGGGTATGGAAAAATAGGTAAAAGAAAACCTTATGATTTTGCTATATTTTTTCCTAAAAGTAATCAATTATTAGGACAATCAATTAATGATGCACCGGACCATGATGGTTCTGAAGGAGCCACAGTAAAATTAGCCAAACCATGGGCTGGGGACATTTCTCCTACCATATATGAAGCCGGTATAAAATCTACGGCAGGAAAATACAAAATAGGTAAAAAAGTAAAATCGCTTTTTGGAAAAGGTGTAGATGCTTCCGTTAATTATGATTCAGGACTTAGACTTAATCAAAAGGAATATGTAGATGATTTTTCAAACGGTAATTTTACAGGTAATGAAATAGGTGATTCACCATTAGTGACTGATAATACTTTTTATAATAATTTGGGTAAAAAAACTCAGGAGATCGACGAAGGTCAAACGGATGTTCGATTTGCAATGGCTGGAAAAGCTGTGATGCTTGTATATGATAAAAAAACTGATACTTATAACAGAGGTGCTATAACATTTGATCCTAAGGCAAGAAGTTTTAGTTTTGCAAGAGGAACACCTATTCCAACTATAATAGAACAAGTAATATTATTAAGCGAATGGGCAGGAAAATTACCAGAAAGAATTAATTTTAAAAAAACTGGTCTTGTAGATTGGTTTAAAATTGTGCCTACTAGATTTCAATTATCGGATTCTGCAATTTTAAAAGCAACTGGACGACATCCTGAAATATATGTATATTCAGTAATCGAACATGAAGTAGTAGAAGGTTTGTTTTTGTCACCAGGTGATTATGCTAATTCTATGGAAAAATTAAAAGACCTTTGTAATAAAAAATATACCTATCTCTATAAAGGAATAAACAAAGATGTGTTAGATTTTAATATTGATATTAAAGCGGCGTTCTATTCAAAAGTTCCACCTGATGACGGTGCTTATCCGCAAAATCATATGAATGTAAAGGCCGGAGGAATTTGGGAAGATAAAGCTCAATTTGGAGTAAGCCAAGACGGTACTGCGGTAGGCTCTGGACAATTTAGAGGTCAAGTAATAAATGGAAGTGTTGCTGGTCTTACTGGTCAAGGAACAGAAACAAATTCTATAAGAATCGCAAGATATTTTAATGACATGATACTTAATAGTAATGTAGATTTGGCTGTATGCGATCTAAAAATTATGGGTGATGTTTATTGGATGCCTAATACTGGGCTGAGCAATTATCAAGCAAAATATGTTGTAACAGACGAATGGAATAGGCCTGAAGGTTTTAGAGATGATGATAACACAGCGCCTTTTACTTTAGGACAAGTATGTTTAGTATTAGAATTTAGATCACCATTAGATTATAATGATGAAGGAGGAATGGATTTCCCCACTCAAAAGGCAAGTTCAGACCAATCAACATTAAAAGGTGGTCAAGGAGAAAATTTACAAGCTCTTAGTGGAATATGGAGAGTTATATTTGTTAATAGTCAATTTGTTAATGGTAAATTTGAACAAACTTTATCATTAGTTAGAATAAACAATCAACCAGTCGGACAACTTAAAAAGACAACTAAAGCAGTTATTAAAAAAGAAGATAATTCAGAAAAAATAGATCCAAAAAAATATTCTTACTCAGAAAAAGCAGAAAACATAGGTAAAATATATGATCTTGAAGGAAAAAAGAAATCTGAGGACCAAATACTATATGAAATGAACCAAAAAGTTAAAGAAATTAAAGGATTTTTATAATGTTTGAAGCTGATGATTTTAAACCTATAGTAAAACGAGATTCTAACCAATTAGAAAAAGGGAAGATAAATCGAGATTCGGGACCATTTGAAGCAATTGTTACAAATGTTTTAGATCCTAATTATGGAGGATCCCTTGAAGTAGAACTAATAAGAAGTGTAGACGGAGGAAATCCAATAAGATCAGGACAAAAAACTTTTGTAAAATATTTGTATCCTTTTTATGGTACTACATCTGAAAAAGGATTAACAAGCAACCCAGGATATAAAGCTAGTCAACAAAGTTATGGTATGTGGATGGTTCCACCAGATGTAGGAAATATGGTTTTAGTTATATTTGTGGAAGGACAACTTAATAATGGTTATTGGATTGGATGTGTTCAACAAGAATTAATGAATTTTATGGTTCCAGATGGTCGGACTGCAACTCGTAATATTGATGGGACTAATGTAGAAAAAAAGAAACTACCTGTAGGAGAACATAATAAAATAAGAATGGCATTTAATAAGCCTGGACATCCTGTAAGAGAATATGTTAGACTTCCAAAACCAGTAAATTCAGATTTTAAGACTGTTTTAGAAACCCAAGGATTATTAGAAGATGAAACAAGGGGCATAACAACGTCAAGTGCCAGACGTGAAGTACCTTCTGCTGTATTTGGTATTAATACACCTGGACCAAAAGATAAAAAACATAGAGATTCAATGGACGGTCGTCCTCATTCGAGATTAGGTGGAAGTAGCTTTGTAATGGATGATGGTGATGACAAATTTATTAGAAAAACTAATGCAAGTGAAGGTCATTCTGAATATATTAATATAGAACGAGGTGATCAACCATCAACTGGAAAAGTAGATGTTCCACATAATGAATTAACTAGAATAAGAACCAGAACAGGTCACCAACTTCTTTTTCATAACTCTGAGGATTTAATTTATATTGGTAATGCAAATGGAACTTCTTGGGTAGAATTAAGCTCTGATGGGAAAGTGGATGTATTTGCAGAAGATAGTATAAGTTTTCATACAAAAAATGATTTTAATCTAACAGCAGATAGAGACGTAACAATTGAAGCAGGAGGAAATATAAATCTTAAAGCAAGTGGTCAATATGCAGGAGATAAAACACTTAAAGGTCCTTTAAAAGATGATGGTAGTTTAGAAAAATTAGGAAGAATACAATTAGAATCAAATGCAGAAACAAGTTTACTTGTGGGAAATGGAATGTATATTACAACAACAGGAAATTTTGAAGCACATACAACAGGTGATATGCTAGTGACTACTTTGGGTGAATTAGATATTAATACGACACAGACAACTAAAATTACATCTGGAGAAAATTTTGAAGTTCTTTCTGTTATAGATAATAAATTAACTGCGGAAAGTGGAAATACTCATATTCATACTGATTTAGAAACAAAAATTACATCAGGAGGAACATCTCATATTAAGTCGGGTGGTGATCATATAGAAACTGCTTCAAATATTCATATGAATGGTCCTGCCGCCGCTGAAGCCGGTTTGGCTCTTGAGGCTGAAAAATCTTTAGAAGTTGTACCACTTACAACTCACAAATTACCTGGGCATGAAGAAAACCCAATTTTAGTGCAACGTTCACCACAACATGAACCTTGGAATCAACACGAAAATTTAAACCCATTAGCATTTAAAACTACATTAACAGATAGAGATGCGTTTGAAAAAGAAGAAGGAGCAATTACAGTTACAAATGATAAAGACTTAACGCCAATACCAGATACTTTTTTAAATACATCAACTAAAGGGTCGAGTTATTAAAGGAGATATATGCCAAAAGTAGCAAGAGGAGATACAACAGATACAGTAGCTACAAATCACGTGTGTACTGGAACAACAACTACAAATGAATGTTCGGGTAACGTATTTGCTAATAATATCGGTGTTGTTCGTAAAACTGATTTAGTTACTACACATACTTGGCCACCATTACCGCCGTGTCCATCTCATTCTCCGCCACTAGACGCGGATTATCAGCCTACAGTATTTGCTAATAATCTAAATGTTGCTACATTAGGTTCAAAATATAATGGATCGGAAGATATTACAACAGGTTCAAGTAACGTTTTTGCAGGAGGTTAAATAATTATATGAGCACAAAAGAAAAAGATTTATATAAACAAATTAGTGTTAAGTCTAATGAAAAACCTAAAGCACCGGCTTTTCAAAGGCATTATAAAGGAATTAGTACGGCTAATTCTGATAATAATAGTTTTACACTTCACGACATTGCTTTAATTAAACAAGATTTAATTAATCATTTTCATATTAGGCAGGGAGAAAAATTAGAAAATCCAGAATTTGGGACAATAATATGGGATATTCTTCATGAACCATTAACAGAAAGATTAAAAGAAGTTATAGAAGAAGATGTTTCTAACATAATCAATTTTGACCCAAGAATTCAGGCTGAAGGTATAGCAATTACTTCATATGAAAGTGGTATACAAATTGAATGCAATTTAACCTATCTTCCTTATAATATATCAGAAAGTTTAAGGATGAAATTTGATGAGGCCGCTGGTTTAATTTAGAAATTAACTGGGTAGTTATAGAGAGGAAATAAATATACTTAAAATAGGACATATTAATGATTAGCAGTTTTACATATACACAAAACAATAGTTACACTATTACAACTGTAACTTTAACAGATGGGTCTACGCAAACAATTGTAAGACCAAAAGGGAAATAATGTCATCTACAGATAGACAAAATAGATTATTATTAGCAGAAGATTGGAAAAGAATTTATCAGACTTATAAAAATGCTGAATTTAAAAGTTATGATTTTAATACAATTCGAAGAACTTTAATCACCTATTTAAGACAAAATTATCCAGAAGATTTTAATGATTATATTGAAAGTAGTGAATATCTAGCATTAATAGATATGATTGCATTTTTAAGTCAAAATATTGCTTTTAGAATAGATTTAAATGCAAGAGAAAATTATTTAGAATTAGCAGAAAGAAGAGAATCAATTTTAAGATTAGCAAGATTACTCAGTTATAATGCTACAAGAAATCAAGCGGCAAATGGAATTCTTAAGATAGATGCAATATCAACTACAGAAGATTTATTAGATAGTAATAATTTAAATTTATCAAATCAATCTGTATCATGGAATGATCCTAGTAATGCTAATTGGTACGAACAATTTATAAAAGTTTTAAATGTTGCTTTACCAGTTAATGAAAAATTTGGAAAACCAGTTCGAAAAACAACAATAGATGGTATACCAACACATCAATATAAATTTACTTCTGTATCAAGTCTTGTACCAGTGTATAGTTTTGCAAAAAATATAGATGGTAAAAATACTGATTTTGAAATAGTTTCAACTACAACAGATGAATTAACTATAACAGAAGAAGCTCCATTAGCCGGAAGACAAACATCTTTAGTACATAGAGATGATGGTAGAGGTAATGGAAGTAATAATACTGGATTCTTTATGCATTTTAGACAAGGTGTTTTAGATTCAGGAGATTATGCAATTGATAATCCTAGTTCAAATCAAGCAGTTGATATAGATTCTACTAATATTAATAATACAGATATTTGGTTGTATTCTGTAAATGAATTTAATATAGAAACCGCACTTTGGGAACAACTTTCATCAACTGAAGGTAATAATGCAATTTATAATAGTACTGCTAAAAATATTAGAAATATATATTCTGTTATTACTAAAACAGATGATAGAGTAAGATTACAATTTTCTGATGGAGTTTTTGGGAATTTACCTCAAGGATCATTTAAAGTTTATTATAGAGTAAGTGATAATAGAAGATTTAAAATAATTCCTGAAGATATGCAAAATATTCAAATTGATATTCCTTATGTTAGTGAAAATAATAAAACAGAAACATTATCATTAACTATGGGATTAAAATATACAGTAGATAATGCAACTACTTCTGAAACAAATGCAGAAATACGTACAAATGCTCCTTCCACTTATTATACACAAAATAGAATGATTACAGGAGAAGATTATAATATTGTACCATTAACAAAAAATCAAGAAATTTTAAAAATTAAAGCTGTCAATAGAACATCAAGTGGTATATCTAGATATTTTGATTTATTAGATGCTACAGGAAAATATAGTAATACTAATTTATATGGTAATGACGGAGTAGTTTATAAAGAAAATGTAGACGATTTAGGTACTTTTACTTTTTCTACACGGACAGACATTGACGGAGTTATTATTAATACTATAGAACCTGGATTGGCGACTAAACGAATTTTTAATTTTTATACTGATAAATTTCCAAAAATTTTATTAACTGATCTTCTTCCTACGTGGACTCAAGTAACTAAAGATACAAATTTAAGTACAGGTTATTTTCAAGATGCAAATGCAACGAAATATGATGTAGGTTCATATACAGCAAGTCAATTAAAATACTTAGAAGCAGGGGCACTTTGTAAATTTGAAGCGCCAACAGGTTATCATTTTATGTCTGATGGAACATTAATGGCGGGCGATGCCGATCATGGTGGTTCATCTACTTACAAATGGACAGGTGTAGTTAGTGTTTTAGGGGATGGTACAACAAACGATACAGATGGATCAGGCGCAATTAAATTTAATGATATTATACCAAGCAATGCAATATTAACACAGATTCTTCCAAAATTTAACAAATATCTTACTAATGATATAAAAATTCAATTAATTGATCAAATTTATTCATACAAAACTTTTGCTTTAAGATATGATGTATCATCAAGAAATTGGAAAGTAATTGATGAAAACAATCTTAACATTTATGGTACATTTAGCACAGGAAAAACAGGTGACTCTAGTAATATGCAATTAGATTCTAGTTGGATACTTTTGTTTACCAATAATGGTGAAACATATACTATGACGTCAAGAGGTATGCGTTATATATTTGAAAGTGACAAAGAAATTAGATTCTTTTTTGATAGTGCAGATAGAAATTATGATTATAAAACAGGAAAAACATTACAAGATAAAATTTCTGTATTAAGCATAAACACTGCTCCTGATGTAATAACGCCAATGACTAATGAAGTCGTATTTAATATTACTAAAGAATATAGAGATGTAAATGGTTATGTAGATAGTAAAAAAATAGAATTAACTCATTATGATTCAGATCAAGACGGTATTGTAGATAATCCAACAGCATTTGATGATGTCGTTGCTTCTTCTATCAATCCTCTTACAAAATATATTTTTCAAAAAAGATATACATCATCAAATGTAGAAGATTGGAGATATGTTGATGCAACAACAGAAAGTATTATTGTGAAACAAAATACAAGTGCCATAGGTGCATATAGTACCTATGTTGATGATAGCGTAATTTATCTAGCAGATGAAGATGCATTTAAAATAGTAAACGGTACTTCTAATACACTTACGGATACAACTGATTATAAACAACATATAGGTCGAGATAAACTTAAATTTCAATACGTACATACTGTAGATGGTGATACTAGATTAGATCCTAGTTCAACTAATATTATGGATTTATATGTAGTAACTAAAACTTATAATACTAATTTTAGACAATGGTTAGATGGTACACTTTCTATAAAACCTTTACCTCCTAGTAGTTCTAGTTTATTCAATAATTATGGTACAGAACTTGCTTCAGTAAAATCTATTAGTGATGAAATTATATATCATCCTGTAAAATATAAAATTTTATTTGGATCACAAGCAGAAACTAATTTTCAGGCTTCATTTAAAGTTGTTAAAAATGTAGGTGAAGTAACTAACGATAGTGATATTAAAAGTAGAATTAAACTTGCTATTGACGAATTTTTTGCATTAGATAATTGGGATTTTGGGGAAACATTTTATTTCTCAGAATTGAGTGCTTACGTAATGACTCAATTAGCTCCAGATATTTCAATTTTCATTATTGTACCTAATGAAACAACACAAACTTTCGGTAGTCTTTATGAAGTTAAATCTGAAAGTGATGAAATCTTTGTTAGTGGAACAACGTTAGATAATATAGAAATTATAGATGCTGTAACGGCGGCTAAAATTAAATCATCTGGCAAAGTTGTATCGTCAACATCCTCGACCAGTACTGGAGTGGTGAGTTCAACAGGAGCCAGTAGTGGAAGTGGATACTAATGGCATACGATAAAAATCAAAAAGAATATCCTTTACCTGCAGGATCAGATCCCAAAAAGCGTCAGACAGCGGCATTCTTACCTAAGTATTTTAGAACACCTGTAAATGAAAAATTTCTTCATAGTACTGTAGATCAATTATTATCACCAGGATCGGTACAAAAATTAAGTGCTTATTATGGTAGAAAAAGTAGTAAAGCATATACTACTAGTGATGTTTATGTACCTGAAGTATCATCTGATAGAGAAAATTATAAATTAGAATCAGGAACAGTAATCAAAGATGATTTAGATAATACGATTTTTTATAAAGATTATATTGATTATATTAATCAAATTAAAGCGTTAGGTGGTAATGTAGATAATCATAGCATTCTTAATAAACAAGAATTTTATGCTTGGGCACCTCATATACATTGGGACAAATTTTATAATTTTAGAGAATATTATTGGATGACATACGGTCCATTGACTGTAAGTGTTACCGGACAACAAGAAAATGTTCAAAGTACCTATACTGTAGAAATTAAAAACAATGTAGATAGTTATGCATATTTGTTTACCCCAGATGGGTTAACTCAAAATCCTAGTTTAAAATTATATAGAGGTCAAACTTATAATTTTGATATATCAACACAAGGTTTACCTTTTACAATTAAAACTGTTAGATCTTTAAGTAGTGATTATCTTTATAATGACGGAGTTTCTGCACAAAACGTAGAATCAGGAACAGTAACTTTTACAGTACCTATAAACGCACCTGATCTTTTATATTATGGTAGTGCTAATGATATTAATGTATTTGGTGAATTTAAAATTTATAATATTAGTGAAAACACTTCTATAAATGTAGATGCAGATTTTATAGGTAAAAAAACTTATATTTTTGAAGATGGAACAAAACTTTCAAATGGAATGAAAGTTAATTTTAGAGGAAATGTAACACCAGACAAATATAAAACAGATGAATGGTATGTTGAAGGTGTAGGAGAATCTATTAAATTAATTAAAGATAAAGATTTAGAAATTCCTAGTGTATATTCTCAAACTTTTGAAGTTCCTTTTGATTCTCAAAAATTTGATAGAGTAGGGTTTGGAACAGCAACAACATATGCAGTTGTAAAAGATTATATTGTAATTAATAAGTCTTCACCAGATAAAAACCCTTGGTCACGTTATAATAGATGGACACATAAATCAGTTATAGAAACAAGTGCAATAATTAATAAAGAAATTCCTACATTTGATGAAACATTAAGAGCACAACGTCCTATTATAGAATTTGAGGCAGGATTAAAATTACATCAATTTGGTACTGGTGCTAAAGACAATGTTACTTTAATAGATACAAAAACAACTGATGTAATGTCTGATATAGAAGGGTCAACAGGATATTATGTAGATGGTACATTATTGGCACATGGTACGAGGTTATTAGTTACTGCTGATACTGACTCAACTGTTAATAATAAAATTTATGATGTAAACATTATAGATTTTACTGTAGATGGTGTAGTTACAAAACAAATTGCTCTTAAAGAAGCTACGGACACCACTCCAACTACTAATGATGTTGTGTTAATTAAAAATGGAACTGTTAATAGTGGAAAAATGTATTATTATACAGGTTCTAAATGGAAAGTAACTCAAGCTAAAACTAAAGTTAATGAGTCTCCTAAATTTGATTTATTTGATGATAGTGGTATTAGTTTTTCAGATTCATCTACATATACAAGTACTAATTTTTTCGGAAATAAAATTTTTAGTTATAAAGAAGGTACAGGAAGTAATGATACAGAATTAGGATTTCCTTTAACATATCAAAATGTTTCTAATATAGGAGATATTGTTTTTGATTTTAATTTAATTAATGAGACATTTTCTTATCAATCTGGGGATACTGTATTAACAACAAATACTAATTCAGGATTATTAAGAAAATATTCAGATTTAACTACTTTTAAAGTTGTGTCTGGCTGGGAAACTGCTGATGTTAAAAGTTATCAAAGAGTTATTAGACAATATGATGTATCTACTCTAGTTAATGATTTTGCAGTAGATGTATATGATAAAAGTGGTGATATAAATGACCTAGATGTTACAGTTTTTGTTAATCATAAAATTAAAAAATTAACAACTGATTATGCTATTAATAGAATTAATAGTATAGCATATATAAGATTTACAAAAGATTTAACTGCTGGAGACATAGTTCATTTAAAAACAAAAAGCGCCACAATAAAAAATAAAAATGGATATTACGAATTTCCTAAAAATCTTGAGTCTAATCCTTTAAATGATAAATTGTCTACATTTACTTTAGGCCAAGTAGGAGATCACGTAAATTCAATGGTAGATGAAGTTCCAGGATTTGAAGGATCGTTTCCAGGTAGCAATAATTTAAGAGATTTAGGTAATGTATCTAAATATGGAAGAAAATTTCTACAACATTCTGGATTAATAAATCTTGCTTTATATCATCTTTGTAATAAAGAAGCCAATATTGTTAAAGCAATAAGACATTCTCAACATGAATACACAAAATTTAAAAGGTTATTTGTTGAACAAGCAAAAAATTTAGGATTTGACGGCACACCAGCTCAAATGGTCGATGAAGTAATTAAAAGACTGAATAAAAATAAAAGAAAAATTACATATCCTTTTTATTTTACAGATATGATAGGATATGGTGGAGCAAAGAAAACAACATTTACAATTACAGATCCAGGTAATCCATATTATCAATTAACAAATGTATTTTCATTAGATGAATTAAGTTCAAAATCTATATTAATTTATAAAAATGATGCACAATTATTGCATGATACAGATTACACATTTACAACAGAAGGATTTATAAAAATTAAATCTACTTTAATATTAAATGATATTCTTACTATTGTTGAATATGAATCAACAAATGGTTGCTTTATTCCTGCAACACCAACAAAATTAGGTTTATATCCTAAATTTATACCATCAAAATATAGTGACACTACAGCAATAACTCCAGTCAATGTGATTCAAGGTCATGATGGAAATATTAGTGTTGCATATGATGATTATAGAGATGATTTATTATTAGAATTAGAAAAAAGAATTTACAATAATATTAAAGTAAAATATGATACAGAAATATTTAATTTAACTGATTTTGTTCCAGGAGAATACAGAAAAACAGATTATTCTTTAAGTGCTATCAATAAAAGTTTATTAATAGATTTTACTAATTGGTTATCATATGTAGATAATATCGATTATACGACAAATTCATATCATAGTGGAACTGATTCGTTTACTTACAATTATGGATATATGTCTAGTCCAGATGGAAATCCTTTGTTAGGACACTGGAGAGGTGTTTATAAACACGCTTATGATACAGATAGACCACATACACATCCTTGGGAGATGTTAGGTTTTGTGGGAAAACCAACTTGGTGGGACACTACATATGGGTCAGCTCCTTATACTAGTGATAATTTAATTTTATGGCAAGATTTACAAGACGGTGTAATTAGAGAACCTGATAAAAATGTTGTAATAAAAGATGAATATAAAAGACCAGATTTATTAAAACATATTCCTGTTAATTCTTCAGGAGAAGTTATAAGTCCTCTTGATAGTAATTTTGCTCAGGAGTATGTTCAAGAATTTACTCGAAATCCTTTTAAATTTGGTGATCATTCTCCAGTGGAAAATGCTTGGAGAAGAAGTTCGGATTACCCTTTTGCAATTATAACAGCATGGTTAGTAAATCAACCAAGTCATGTTATGTCTTTAGGATTTGATAGATCAAGAGTAATTAGAAATAGTGCAAAACAAATTGTATATAAAGATACAAGTTCTAGATTTAAATTAGCTAATTTAAAATTTCCAAATTCAGTTAATGATAAAACAGTAGTGCATACATCAGGTTTAATAAATTATATTTTTGAATACATTGAAACTGACGTATTAACAAATTATACTGATTACAGAAATAATGTTAAAAAAATTACTAATCAATTAGGATTTAAAATTCGTGGTTATACTAAAAAAGACAAATTTAAATTATTATTAGATAGTAAATCTCCTACAAATACAGGTAGCGTATTTGTACCAGATGAAAATTATCAAATCATTTATAATACAAGTTCTCCTATAGATATATTAACTTACAGTGGATTGATTATAGAAAAATTAACATCTGGATTTACAATTAAAGGTTATGATAAAAATGATCCAACTCTTAAATATTTTGCACCTATAACAAAATCAATGGATCCAGAATTTACAATAGGAGGTATAAGTGCTTCTTATGTTAATTGGGCAGAAAATAAAAGATATGATGTAGGAATGATTGCAAAATTTAGTAATGATTTTTATTCTACAAAAGAACAACATATGTCGGGTACAACATTTGATGATACAAAATTTATTTTATTAAAAGAGTTACCTGTTGAAGGAGGATCTTCAGCAAGATTTTCTCAAAATTTCGAAACTACTACATCTGAAATTGCATATGGTACTTTGTTTAGAAAAATTCAAGATGTTGTTGATTTTATTTTAGGTTATGGAAAATATCTTGAATCTAAAGGTTTTCAATTTAATGAATTTAATCGTGATATAGGTTCTGTTGCTAATTGGCAATTGAGTGCTAAAGAATTTTTATTCTGGACTACACAGAATTGGGGAGAAGGATCAGTTATATCTTTAAGTCCATTAGCTAATAAATTAACGTTAAAAACAGAATATAGTGTAGGAGATAATGTATTTGATAATTTTTATGACTATACATTATTTAAAGAAGATGGAACTAAATTTGATAAAGAATTTATAAGAGTAGTAAAAAAATATAATGACTATGAATTGTTAACTAAAAATACTATTAATGGAATTTATTATGCTAAGATTCCTTTAGTTCAAAAAGAACACGTTGCATTAATTGATAATACAACTGTATTCAATGATACAATATATAATCCAGAGACAGGTTATAGACAAGATAGAATAAAAATTCTTGGTTATATTACAGAAGACTGGACAGGTGGATTAAACATTCCAGGATTTATTTACGACCACGCTCTAGTTGTTGATTGGGTACCTTATACTGATTATGCAATGAGTGATTTAGTTAAACATAAAGAATATTATTATACTGCTAGAAATAAAATAAAAGGATCAGCTACTTTTGATGATGAGGAATGGAGCAAATTAGAAGGTAGACCTAAAGCAGATTTATTACCTAATTTTGAATACAAAACTAATCAATTTGCAGATTTTTATGATTTGGATACAGATAATTTTGATTCAAGTCAACAAAGAATGGCACAACATTTAATAGGATATCAAAAAAGACAATACTTACAAAATATAATTAATGATGATGTATCTCAATATAAATTTTATCAAGGATTCATTCAAGACAAAGGAACTAAAAATTCATTAACTAAATTATTTGATGCATTAAGTAGTGCAGATAAAGATAGCGTAGAATTTTATGAAGAATGGGCTATAAGAAAAGGGCATTATGGTGTAACTCAAGGATTTGAAGAAGTAGAATATATTTTAGATGAAAGTAAATTTAGACTTAATCCACAACCTATTGAATTAACTAACACCATAGATTCAACAACTACAGATCTTGTTATAAGACAAAAAGATAATGAAACATATCTTAAACCTGAAGGTTATGCACATACGCCTTTCCCGACCAAATATATTAAAGATACGTATTTGCGTACTGCAGGTCCAGTAGATCCTAGTGATATAGATTTTACTATAGCAAATTATGATGATATTTTAACTATGGATACTTCTGTATTAAAAGAAGGAAACTATATATGGATAGGTGATCATAATAATACTTGGAATGTTGTTAAGTTTTCTAACTCTAAACAAAAAATAACTTTAATTACTTTAGATAGTAACAAGTTAGTTAAAGTTACCACACAAAATAATGCAGAAATAACTGTTGGTGAAATTTTTACTATTAGAGTAGGTGACTCTACATATACTTTAAAAGCAAACAAAGTAGAATTAAATGTAATAACTTGTGATGAGAACGAATCAGTTGTAGCTGTAGATCCTGCAGTAGGATATATAAGTCGATTTGTATCATCAAGAATTGCAACTATTAGTGATATAAATTCAAAAATTAATGACAGTGGTTTACAAAGTAATGAGAAATTTTGGGTAGATCAAAATGACAATGAAAAATGGGCTGTATTAAATAATAAATTTGTATATAAAACACACCAAGAAATATCTAATCCTAATGTAACAGTAAACACTTTGTTTGGCCAAGTATTGTCAGCTAATGATTCAAATACTATTTTAGTAGTAGGTGCTCCAAATGAATCTGATGGAAAAGTTTATATTTTTAAAAGACCAAGTGATGCCACAACAGCAACTTTAGTTCAAGCAATTGATTGTCCAACACAAGATTCTATATTGAATAGTTTAGAAGTATTCGATGCTGGTAGCAAATACGGATCTAGCGTAGCAATAAGTTCTGATGGAAAATATCTTATGGTCGGTGCCCCAGAGGCAAGTAATGTTAAAACTTATTACAAAGGAGATTATGATGTAGCAAATACATATGTCATAGGAGACATAGTAAAATATAAACAACAATTATGGAGAGTTGTAAATCCGATATTAGCTGAAGATCCTTCAGTAGACTTTACAACGTTTGACAGTCATGCTCATGCAAAAGAATCAACGTATGATTCAAATACAGGAAATTATGACCCAATATCTAGTATCATTGTAGGAAATTATATTTTTCCAAATACTACTACAGATCACTTATTAATTAGAGCATCATTAGATCAATATCAAGGTACAGCAGTAGGAGATAAGTTACAATTAAAATGGAATGGATTTAATACTTTTGTACCACCAAGTGGTTCTGCGTATGAACCATTTAATGGCGTAGATGCAAACGTAACAGCAGTACTTACTGGGTCACAAGTAATTCAAGAAAAAATAGATGATATTTTAAATGTACCAGATACTTTAAACAGCCTTTATGGAGGCGAGACTGTTAGTACAGATACAGCAGATGGTACAGTAGCATATGTGCATCAAGAAGGTACACAATCTATAATTTACTTAAAAAATGTTAAAGGTAATTTTTCAACTACAGACAGTCTTAAAGCAGGATCTATAAATGTAGGAACTTATATACGAGCATTCACAGAAGATTATGCTTACGTAGGTGGCTGGTGGAAAATAGATGTTGGGGCAACTATTAATACTAGTTTAGGTGCTGAAACAAACCCGTATCTTGTAGTACAAGATATTATTAGACAAGGAATTACTAGAACACTAAATGAATACTTTAATGTTTTAGGAATATCTCAAAATACTCCTTCACCAGGTGTTGTAAGAACATCAGAAATAGGAATTTTATCTTATGAAAAAACTTATAGTATTCAAGGTCAGCCTGTTGTTACAGGTTTAATTACCGATTCAAGATTCTTTTTAAGAGTAGGCCCAGGAGTTATGACTGGCAAAGTTGCTGGAAATACTGTTAATGCTTGGTTAAACACTTTAAGAGATAATCAAAATAGTGTTTTTTCTCCAAGTATAATGGGATTAGATTTTGCTGACATTAATAAAGAGCTTACAATAAATGACGTATGGAATGGTTGGATAACTGTAGATGCTCAAGCAGATAATTTAGGTAATTTTTATGTACCAATAGTCGGCGATAATATAAAAGATGATACATCAGGATCTACAGCAGAAGTCACTTATGTTAAAACAATTGAATTTAATAGATTACAATTATTTCTTAAAAATGCTTCAGGCATTTTCTTTCAAGGAAGTGATGCAGGTGCTCCAACTGATATAATTTTATTAGGAACACCAAATAGAAAAGTAGGAGTTCTTAAAGAAGCTCAAATAGATACATTAGGTCAAGGAGGACCATACTTTGTATTTGATTCTGGAAAAACATTAAAATCAACAACTTTAGCAGATATAGAAGTAAGACATTTTGATTTAGAATATTGGTTCTGGGATGAATCTACATTAGATGGTGTGGCAAGAACTGCTGAAATACCTGGAAATACTAATAAAAATTATCTTCAAGTATACAACATTATTGCAGGAGACGGATATAAAAGTGCTAAAAGTAATCAAGGAGCATATGTAATTTATGAACTTGGTACAAGTGGAGACTTTGAATACAATGGTACTTACATAGTACCTGATACTAAAGATAATTTAGGATTAGGTAGTAAAATAGAAATAAGAAAAGTAGGTGATGAAACTGTTGCTTATGTAGGAGCTAAAGGTAATTTAATATCTAATAATGCTGGAAAAATTTATTTTATTAAAAAAAGTAATACTAAAAATTGGTGGTTAGGAACAAATGAATTATATATGGGTGTGTTCGATCCAACCCTTACATATGCTGAAGGAGATTTAGTAATTTATAATTTAGAATTATACAAAGCAAAAACTAATCTTTCACCAAATGCTTGGGACGAAAGTTTTTGGACTCTACAAAGTACTGGTACAGATTATCTTGGTTATGTTCCTAATGATACAGGGTTAACATTAGAAGGAGATTCAACTCTAAATCAAAGTAATTTAGTAATGTTTGGAGAACAATTCGATATAAATTCAACAGGAACAGTTATTGTATCTAATTTATTATACGGTAATGATGCACAAAAAGTTGCTGTATATAGATTACAAAATGGTTATTATACATATTCTCAAACTATTACTACTCCAGAAGATTCTTCACCTAATATTAATTTTGCTAATAGTGTAAGCATATCTAAGGATGGTACAATAATAGCTATAGGTAGTCCGAAAAAAGATTTTGTTAATTCTGTAGATGCAGGAATAGTTTATACATATCTTCAACAAGACGGTGTATTTGTATTAAATCAAAGTTTAGTAAGTCCTGATAGTGAAAATTCAGAAAACTTTGGTCATCAGTTAGGATTTGATGGCACTACTTTAGCAGTTACAAGTCTAAAAGGAGATATGCAAGTTAATACAGCATTTGATTCTACAACTACAGTTTTTGATACAGGAGCAACAACATTTTACAAAATAATGTCTGATAGTGGCGTAGTTCATTTATTTGAAATATCAGGAAATTCTTTATTATACGCTGAAAAATTTGCATATGCTAATGATGGTATTGTAGAATTTGGAAATAATTTGTTGGTTAAAGATAATCACATTTATGTTGGATTGCCTTCACTTACGTTACCTGATAAGAATGCAGGAACAATAGTAGATTTTAGAAAAACTAAAGGAGCTTCAAGTTGGACACAAACAGCCGAAGGTGTAGATCAAGTAGATGTTGATAAAATTAAAAGTGTGTTCATTTATAATAAAAGAACAAATGTTGTTACTACTAATTTAGATTATATTGATCCTGTGTTAGGTAAAATACCAGGTGTTGCTGAAGAAGAATTATATTATAAAACTTATTATGATCCAGCAGTTTATAATACTGCGACTGCAAGTGTTGTAATAGATGAAAATAATTATTGGGCGTCAGAACAAGTAGGAAGACTTTGGTGGGATTTAAGTACTGCAAAATATTATTATCCTTATCAAAGTAATATTATATTCAACAATAATTATTGGAATAAACAATTTGTAGGATCATCTATTGATGTATATGAGTGGGTAGAATCAGATTACAAACCTAGTGAATGGGATCAATATAAAGATACTTCTGAAGGTGTAGCTTTAGGTGTAACTGGAACAACAAAATATGTAGATAATGCATATGTAACTAGAAATGTTTACGATAAAATAGCTCAAATAACTACACCTAAATATTATTATTGGGTAAAAAATAAACAATCAGTACCAGAACTTGAATATAGAAATCTTAGTGCAGAATCTATTGCTAAACTTATAGATAATCCTAAAGGTCAAGGTTACAAATATGTTACATTTTTTAGTAATAATAAATTTGCACTAGTTAATTGTGATTCACAATTGGATGGTTTAGATACTGTTCTTAATGTTCGTTATTGGACAATAGCTAATCAAGAACTTAATATTCATAATGAATATCAAATTATGGCAGAAGGATTAGAAACTAGTATGCCTTCTAAAGAAATAGAAAAAGTTTGGTTTAATAGTTTAATTGGATATGATGAAAACTTTAATAGTGTACCTGATAAAGGTTTAAGTCCTAAACTTAGATATGGAACTTTACACAAACCTAGACAAGGATGGTTTATTAATCATCAAGAAGCATTTAAACAAGTAATAGAAAAAATTAATTCTGTATTATTAACTCATTTAATTGTAGATGAATTAGATTTATCTCCTTTAACAAAATCTGATCCTTTACCTTCAACATATACTAGACTTTATGATAAAACAGTAGATGTAGTAGGAGATTTAGACTTTGTAGGAGTTAGCCAAGTTAAACAGGCATCTTTAATGCCAATTATTAAAAATGGAAAAGTTACTTCTGTATCTATTCTTGATCCAGGTAAAGCATATAAAACTATTCCTACGTATGAAATTATAGGTGATAATGGAAAAGGTGCAGTAATAGAATTAGCAATTGATGGTGATGGAAAAATTACTAGTGCAATTGTGAAAGCTTCTGGAGAAAATTATACTGCGGCGGCAAAAATTGTTGTTAGAAAATTTAGTGTACTTGTAAGCAGTGATATTGGAATTGCTGGTAAGTGGGCAATACATTCATATGACACAGATTTAAGTAGTTGGAATAGAACATCATCACAAAAATATAATGTTGATCTTTATTGGAAATATGTTGATTGGTATGATGTAGGATACAGCCAATTTACAGTAATAGATTATGCTATTAGTCAATCATATTTGTTAGATTCTTTATCTGATGAAGTAGGAGATATAGTAAAAATTGAAAATATAGGATCTGGTGGATGGTTAATATTAGAAAAAATAGATGATCAACCTAATGTAGATTATACTGTAAATTATAAAACTGTTGGAAGACAAAATGGTACAATTGCATTTGAAGATTCTTTATATAATTTTACTTCAAGCACTGTAGGATATGAATCAACTAGTTATGATACTGTATTGTATGATCGACAACCAGTAATAGAAGCAAGAACAATTTTAGAAACTTTACGAGATAAAATATTTGTTGATGATTTAAAAGTAGAATATAACAAACTTTTCTTTTCTAGTTTAAGATATGCATTTAGCGAAAATAAATTAATAGATTTTGCATTTAAAACAAGTTTTGTAAAGGCAAAACACAATGTAGGTGACCTTAAACAAAAAGTTACTTACCAAAATGATAATCTTTCTAGTTTTGAAGATTATATTAAAGAAGCTAAACCTTATAAAACTAACGTTAGAGAATATGTAAGTTCTTATGAAGAAATGCAACCATCTAGTTCAGTTGTTACTGACTTTGATTTAGCACCTGCTTATAATGATCTTAAACAAATAGAACCTAATACTGCAAAAGTTATAGATAGTGCTTTAGTAGGTACTCAAAAAATTATAAGTTATCCTGCTAAACATTGGTTAAACAATGTTGGATTTAAAATTACATCAATTAATGTAGGAAGTGCAGGTGACGGTTATACTAATGCACCGGTAGTTAATATAACAGGAGGTGGTGGATCAGGTGCTACTGCTGTATCATATATTAATAATGGAAAAGTTACTTCTATAGAAATTACTAAAGAAGGTGAAGGATATCTTTCAGCTCCTACAGTTACTTTACAAGGAGGAACTCTTGGAACAACAGCTAGAGCAAGTGCTGTATTAGGAAGTTCATTAGTTAAATCTACTCATCTTACTGTTAAGTTCGATAGAACTACAGGAACATTTTTAATAACTTCATTAGCAAGAACAGAAACATTTACAGGAAATAATTCTAAACTGGATTATTATTTAAAATGGCCAATGGATTTAAAATCTAATACAATTAAAGTAACTGTCAATAATGTAGAAAGTTTAACAAGTGAATATACTTTTACTAATATATTAGATAAAACTAAAGAATACAATAGATACATAGGACATATTCAATTTACTTTGCCTCCTGCTAATCTTCATGCTATTAAAGTAGAATATACAATAGATGCATTTGTGTTACAAGCTCAAGACAGAATTACTCTTTTCTATAAACCAACTGAAGGAATGCCTGGTAATCAATTAGCACAAATTTTAGATGGAATAGATTATGGAGGTGTGGAAGTTAGAGCTTTAGGATTTGACACTTCTACAGGTTGGGATAGTGATCCTTATATGAGCGGATCATGGGATACTTATGATACAGCTTATGAAGATGAAGTTTTAAGAATGGATGGTAGTACTAATGTTATTACGTTAAGCAAACCTTTAGAATCAGGAGTAGTTTATAATGTTTATAAAAATGGAATTAGAATAGATGATCCTAATTATGGAACATCAACTCCAGTGACTAATACAAATGCAATGATTCAAAGTATTACAGGAGATGATTCTACTCAAAGTATTGCTTTTGATACTGTACCTACAGTTGATGGTGATATAATTGTAGTAAGAAAATCTACTAGTGATGGTAGTTTCTTACCAGATCCAGGTGACTATGATACTTTATTAGAAGGAGGAGATTTAGCATATTCAACTGCAACAGGATTAAAAGCAGAAGACATTATAGTAGAAGGTGATGATTTTGTATCACCTACTACATCTAAAGGTCCAGAAGAATTTATACCAGGACAAGTTCTTGATACTGTAGATATTCAAGTTTATGATAAAGGAGGAGAAACTGGAAGTAAAATTAATAGTTACAATTACATAGGTGATGGAGTAAATGAAGCATTTTTCTTTGATGAATATCCTCAAAGTGCTAATGCTATATTTGTTACAGTAGATAATATTTTGCAAGAATCTAATTTATATACTGTAAATTATCAAAATAAAAAAATAGACTTTGTAACCGCGCCAGGATTAAATTCTAAAGTTAATTTTATTACAATGAGTAATAATGGAGAAAAAATACTTGACTTTGATACATTTACCGCAGATGGTAGTACTACAGATTTTGTAACAAGAGCAGTATGGATTCCTAATAGTATTAATACGTTTGTTAGAGTGAATGGTCAAGTTGTTTCATATACAATTTTCGAATCAGATAGTTCTTATGCACTTCAAAACAGAGTAGTTGTAAGATTTGCAACTGCTCCAGTACAAAATGATGTTGTTAGTATAGTTGTATATGCAAGTACTAGTCAAACTTTTAGTGAAGTTACTCAAGATAATTTTGTTGGAGATGGTAGTACTAATACATTCCAATTAAGTCAAACACCTTTTAATAAAAAACCTTTATCATATAATGTTGTTGTTAAAGTAGGAGATAAAATTCTTAATGCAGGATTTAATAAAGTATTCACAATAGATAATAATAGAGAATATGAATTTGAAACTTGGCAACAATTACCTGGTACAATACTTCCTGCAGACGTAAGAGCATTTCTTAATGGTGTAGAAATATCTCAAGGATCTCAATATATATGGAATGCTGGAACTTCTAGTATAACACTTATTACAGGAGTAGGAGAAATAGGTGATACACTTAAAGTTTTTGGAATGTCAAATGGTGATTATACTTTAAATGAAACTACAGGTGTAATTACTATTAATAATGCTCCTGCTCAAAGTGAAACTATTACAGTATATCAATTTAGTAATCATGATATAGCTAAAATAGAAAGAATTAATTATGACGTAGTTGCAAGATTATCTATTACTGTAGGTACAGATGATTATTATCTATATCAACAATTAACAAATGGACTTATAAAATTAAGACAATTGGCTGAAGATGCTCAATATGTTTGGGTTTCAGTTAATGGAGATATGTTAGCACCTAGTGTAGATTATAAAGTAACTAATGATCAAATGTATCTAAAAATAAACAGACGATTAGCTAAAGATGATGTTATAGATATTGTACACTTTACAGCACCAAGATTTATAGGTAAATTTGGTTATAGACAATTTAAAGATATGATGAATAAAACTCATTATAAACGTTTAGGAAATAATAACAAATTTTTCTTAGCATCTAATCTTTTATGGTCAGATCAGTCAATAGAATTTATAGATGCAACAGAATTAACACAACCTAGTATAGGAAGTAGAAATCCTGGAGTATTGTTTATTGATGGTGAAAGAATAGAATATTATATGAAATCAGGAAATACAGTTTCTCAACTTAGACGAGGAACATTTGGAACAGGAGTACCTAATACACATATTATAGGTACTGAAGTGTTTGATCAAGGACAATTTCAAACTGTGCCTTATAAAGATGAGTTTTTAACAGAAGTTTATACAGCAGATGGTAGTACTAATATAATTACTATTGGTTTTACACCAAATAATGTTAATGAATTTGAATTATTTGTGGGTGGTAAAAGGATGAAAAAAACTCCTATTTCTGCATATGACCCAGCTAATGGTCAAGATAGTCCAGAAGCTGATACAATAATACCTGCAGAATTTAGTGTAGATGGAACAAGTGCTAGAATAACACTTACACAAACCCCTGTAGTAGATACAAAAATCCTAATTGTTAGGAAAATAGGTAAAAAATGGCAAACTGGCACAGATCCATTAAGTCAAACGAAAAATGATATTGCTAGATTCTTGCGACAAAAAGAAGTGGCATTGCCGCAATAAATACAGCTAAGAACTGGAGCGTAAATGAATAACATAAAAGAAAATAACGGTGTATTACTTCAAGGACATATAAAGATACATGATCCGGATTCTGGCCATGTATTTGTGAATAAAAGAAACGCCATACATTACGAAAATATGAGTTTAGCACTTGCAGAAAGTCTTGCTAATGCGGGTCAAGGATTCGTAAATTCTATGGTGTTTGGTAATGGTGGAACGTCAATTGATCCTACAGGAATTATAACATATTTGACACCTAATTCAACAGGTACTAATGCTAGTCTATACAATCAAACTTTTAGTAAAGTTGTAGATGATAGATCAGTTTCAAATCTTGATCCAATAAGAAATAAAATTGAGACAAGACACGTAAACGGAACAAATTATACAGATGTTTTAGTTACTTGTTTATTAGATTATGGTGAACCAAGCGGACAAGACGCAGTAGATAATGCCAGTAATTCAGAAGGATTATACGTATTCGACGAATTAGGTTTGATGAGTTATTCTCCTAGTGGTACTGGAAATTTACTTACTCACGTAATATTTCACCCTGTTCAAAAAAGTTTAAACAGATTAATTCAAATAGATTATACTGTAAGAGTGCAAAGTCTGACAGGTTTTAACGAGGAATAATAGATGGCATACACAGTCAATTTTTCTGACAGCGTAAGTAAAACTGGTGTTACTGTAGAAGACAATACTGTCAATCAGGAAACTAGTTTATCGTTACCAGGAAAATCTACGACATCATATGGTACTGTAATAGCAGAAAACTTTTTGCATTTATTAGAAAATTTTGCAAAAAATTCTGCACCATTAAGACCTATAGAAGGACAATTGTGGTTTGATAGTACTGTTGGAGTTAACCAATTAAAAATTTATGATGGTACTAATTGGGTAGCTAGTGGAGGTTTAAAAAAAGCACTTAACCAACCAGCCGCCAGTGAAAGTATTGCAGGTGACCTTTGGGTTGATACAGATAATCAACAATTATATCTTTTTACAGGAACAGGTTGGATTTTAATAGGTCCACAATATAGTGCAGGATTGTCAACAGGGGCATCTCCGGCAACAGTTGTTGGTACAGACGACTTATCTCATACTATAGTACAAATAGAAGTTGGTGCTAAACCAGTTGCCATTGTTGCAACTGAATCATTTACACCTAAATCTACTATTGGCGGTTTTTCATCAATTAATCCTGGAGTAAATTTAAGTTCATTAGATATAGCAGGAGATGGTGTAGGTAAATTTTACGGCGTTGCCGAAAAGGCAGAAAATCTTTTAGTTGGTAGTAGCATAGTAGCTTCAGGAAATTTTTTAAGAGCAGATACAACTAATATTGCTAATTTTCCACTTAAAATTAAAAATGATACTGGACTTGAAGTTGGATCAAGTGGTACATTTACAATGGGAATTGAAGGACAAGCAGGAATAATAACTCATAAAACATCTGGTTCTCATATAGACTTTCAAGTTAATAATGAAGGTGTAACTGAAACAGTTATGAGATTAGACGCTACTTCACAAGTAGGAATTAATAATCTTGCACCAACCGAAGCTTTAGATGTAATAGGTAATATTAAAACAAGTGGAAATATACTTGCTAATGGCACAACTGATTCAACGTCAATAGGTACAGGTTCTTTAATTGTTAAAGGAGGAATAGGTATTGCTAAAGATTTATATGCAGGTGCTAATGTTAATATTGTAGGTGGAATAACAGCAGGATCAATTGTACCAACGGCTAATAATACTGATAGTTTAGGTGCTAGTAATAATCAATATTTAAATGTTTATGCTAATAATTTTGTAGGAACCTTAACGGGTAATGTCAGTGGTACAGTAAGCGGAACGGCTGGCTCCGCCAATAAATTATCTTCAGCAACTACTTTTCAAATGGCTGGAGATGTTTCAGCACCGTCATTTAGTTTTGATGGTCAAACAGGTGGAACAATAAAAACTTTTAATACTGTTATAAGCAATACTTTTATAGCAGACAAAACATTAACAACTTCAACACAAAGCACAGATGAAATTATACTTAATAGAACAACAGGAAACACAGGTGTTTACAAAATTCCAGCAGAACAATTTTTATCTGCTGTAGCAACACCACCTATAGGTTCTATGATGCCATATGCAGGAGCAACTTCTCCTTCAGATTGGTTAATGTGTGATGGTAGTGAAAAATCTAGATCAACATATTCTAAGTTATATGCAATTATAGGAACTCAATTTGGAACACCTTCAAATACTGCTCTTTTTAAACTTCCAGATTTAAGAGGAAGATTTCCTCTTGGTTTGGATAATATGGGTGGAACATCTGCTGATCGTGTTAAATTACAAGAAGCTGATAATTTAGCAGGTTATAGTGGAACTGAAACTAAAACTCTTGTAAAAGAAAATTTACCTGATCACGAACACAATTTAAAAGCAGATAATAATGATCAATTTTTTGCTACAAGAGCCATTACAGCAGTACCTACAGATCCAGAAGTTATTGTATATGATGGACCTACAGGTTCTAATACTGCTCAAGCAATTCCTACTAGTGGTGGAATAGATGGTACTATAGGACAAGCATTAAACGTTATGAATCCTTTCTTGGCTATTAACTTCATAATTTATACAGGAGGCACTTCGTAAGATGAGTTATAAATTAAACAAAACAGATGGAAGTTTATTAACTGATTTAGTTGATGGTCAATTAGATACTACATCTACTGATCTTTCTTTAATTGGTAGAAATTATACAGGATTTGGTGAAGTTCTTAATGAAAATTTTATTAAAGTACTAGAAAGTTTTTCTAATACAACTGCTCCAGCACATCCTATTACAGGACAACTTTGGTATGATACATCTGAAAATAAATTAAAAGTTTATAATGGATCAGAATTTGTAGCAGGTGGCGGTGTAACAGTTTCAGCTACACAACCAAATATGGTGTCAGGTGATCTATGGATAGACAGCTCTAAACAACAATTATACTTTTTTGATGGTACAGTTCTTAAATTAGTAGGTCCACAATATTCTCTTACACAAGGACAATCAGGTTTTGATGTAGTATCAGTTTTAGATACACAGAACGTAACGCAAACTGTTATTAAATTTTTTATTAAAGGAGTTGTTATAGGTGCTTATGCTAACGCAGAATTTACACCAGTACCTGCAGACAAAATAACAGAACTAGTTGATCCAAATACTAATCCTAATGGCATAATATATAGAGGATTTAATGTTGTTTCTACAGATTTCAAATATAGAGGAAGAGTTACAGAAGCAGAAAATTTAACTAATGCGGCCGGCGTTGCAAGAACAGGTGATCAATATTTGTATGCAGATGCCAATGATACAACTACAGGTTCAATAACTGTACAAAATAATGCAGGATTAATAGTAGGATTAAATCAAAATACTCAATTAAAATTTGATTCAAATGCATTTACAATTGAAAATGTATTAACTGATCAAGATTTTAATTTAAAAGTACGTAATCCTACACCAACATCAGCAATTAAAGTTGATGCCGCAAATAGTCGTGTAGGAATATTTCAAGGAACACCTGCAAAAACACTTGACGTAGGAGGAGATGTAAACATTTCAGGAAATCTTACAGTAAGTGGTACTCAAACTAATATTGGAGTTGTTAATTTACAAGTAGAAGATAAAAATATTGAATTAGGTATAGATGAAAGTCAAGTTGTAGGAAATGATATAGCAGTAGATGATGGAGGAATAATTCTTAAATCATCAGACAGTGACAAATATTTTACATGGAAAAATGCTACAGATAGTTGGACGTCAACAGAAAATATAGATTTAGCAGTAGGCAAAAACTATAAAGTTGATGGAAACATGGTATTATCAGGAGATACATTAGGATCACAAGTAGAATTTTCTTCTTTAACAACTTTAGGAACAATGGTCGAACTTGTTATTGATGACATAAGATTAAATGCAAACACCATTGAGTCCATAAATGCAGAAACATTACACCTTAAGAGTGACACGCCTATTACAATTTTAGATAGTTCGAGTCAACAAGGTAGTCAAAGAATTACAGGACTAGGTGAACCAGTAAATCCAACTGATGCAGTAACTAAACAATATGCAGATGGTGGAGTTAGTGCGGCAATTGAACTTGATATATCAGGAATAGGTACAGGATATCAAGACACTGCTGTTCATAATTGGATAATCACTGCTTTAAATGATCTTTATCCTGTAGCAGGATATAGCAGTCCTAATTGGACTTATAATGGTAATACTCGAGCACCATTGACATCTGTTAATCCTATAATTGCAATTGGAAAAAAATCGCATGGTTTATTAGCAAGAGTTCGTACAGTTGATTTTGGAACAACTGGTGCAGTATCAGGAATTGATGTAGATGCAGTAAAATTAATAGATTATACACCTGTTGATCAAACAATAACAGCTAGTCAAAGAACTATTAATTCTATAGTAACTCATAATACTGATGCAAGTTTAGGTGTAACAACAAAAATTACTTGTTCTGTTGCTCATTATTATGAAGCAGGACAATCAGTTGTAATTACAGGTACAACATTTAGTACAACACCGCCAAGTGGAGCAACTATTGATGGAAATTATACTGTAATAGCATCAGAATTTGCCGCTGAGGCTCCGAATTACATATCATTAACTATTGATCTTAATTCTCAATCAGGTGGACCACTTGGGCAATTTTCAGGTACAAATTATAATGCAAATACAGGTACAATAGAAAGAACACCTGTAGTTGGTAGTTCAAATAAACAAGTTGTAGAGGATATTAGTTTTCCAACTCAAGCCGCAGGTGCTATAGGATTTACACCAATAAGAGGTTTATTACAGTTTGTTGTTAATGACCCTACTGGCACAGGTAGTGGCTCGTGGGAGTTTGATAGAGAACTGTACTAATAGATAAATATTTAAAATAGGACACATATGGCATATATTGTAAACAAATACGACGGAACATTAATTACAACTGTAGAAGACGGTACTATAGATCAAACTACAGATATAAGATTTATAGGACGAAATTATGCAGGATATGGTGAAATTCAAAATGAAAACTTTTTACACTTATTAGAAAACTTTTCAGGAGCAACTTCTCCATCAAAAGCTGTTAGTGGACAAGTTTGGTTCGATAATGCAACTAGTAAATTAAAGTTTTATGATGGTACTAAATGGAGAACAACAGGTGGCGCAGAAGTAGATACTGCCGCTCCATCAGGATTAACCACTGGAGATTTTTGGTGGGATACTGGTAATGATCAATTATATGCTTGGAACGGATCTAGTTTTGTTTTAGTAGGTCCACAAGGGGTAGGAACAGTTGTTACCCAGTTAAAAAGTAGAACAATTAAAGATGATGTTGGTGCTAGCCATTTAATTATTGAAGCTGTTGTAAATGATGAAACAATTCTTACAATTAGTGGATCAGAATTTACAATAGGCACATCAGATCCAAGTAATCTTATTACAGGTTTTGATGGAATTAAAACAGGTATTACACTTAAAGATACAAAAGCCGCTACAGGTGGAGTTACATCTACAGACACTTATACTTGGGGTACTGCTTCTAACTCATTAAAATTAGGCGGTAAACTTGCCAGCGAATATTTAACAACTGGTCAAGGTACAACAACTTTTACAACTATTGCTTCTTTTTCTGATGTAGGATATACTGTAGGAGATAGTAATGACCTTAGAGTATCTATTATAAATGGTAACGAAGCTTCGGTATCAAATGAAGTAGGATCAAAAATTGAATTTAAAGTAAATGATACTGGAACTGTAACTGATATTGCTAAAATTACTACAGCAGGAATACTTCCAGGAACTGGAAATAGAAATATAGGAGACTCGGCTGATAAGTGGTATGAAGTTCATGCAACTAGTTTCAAAGGAAATGCCGATTCGGCTACAGCAATTAAATTTGCTAGTGTTGACTATGCAGGAGCGACGACTGCCGTAGCAAATTCAACTGCTTTAAGAGATGTTAGTTCTAATATTACTGCAAATCTTTTTATTGGTACTGCCACGCAGGCACAATACGCAGATTTGGCGGAAAAATATGATACAGATGAAACTTATCCTACAGGTACTATAGTAAAAATTGGCGGAGCCAAAGAAGCTACAGCAGATGATGGTACAAATCCAATAGGAGTTATATCAGAAAGTCCAGCATACTTAATGAATTCAGATGGTCCAGGACAGGCTATTGCTTTTGTAGGTAAAGTTCCTATAAGAGTTGTAGGATCAATAGAAAAAGGTGGACACGTATATGCAGGACCAGGTGGTGTAGGAATTGGTAGACCAATGGCTCATGATATCGGACGACTTGTAGGCATATCATTAGAAGAAAACAATAAAGCTTCAGAAAAATTAGTTCAGTGCGTATTAAAAGTGTAAATACTCTAAAGGAATATTCAAATGGCATTAGTTACTGCAACTAGATATAACAATCTAAGACAAGATGTGTATAACGTACTTGGTACAGGAACCGGAGATTCAGGTTATGGACAAACTGCAACTAGTAGTACGGTATCAGTAGCCCAACTTGTAGAAGCAACTAACATTAATAACCTTTATGAAGATATTAGAAAATGCTATAAACACCAAAATGGTGGTAATCCAACATCAGGACAACTTCAAGAAGTAGTAGCGGCAGACTTAATTGTAGATGATGATACAACAACTTATAAAGGTTGGGATCAATACGAAGCATTAGCTCTAGCTATTGCAACAAATAGACTAACAGCTCACATTAATCAAATTCAAGTACAAGGTACAAGTGCATCTAAGACTAGAAGTAGTTCATGGAATGGTACAATTACACATCTTTTCACGGTTACTTTTACTGATGAAGATGAAAGAAGATATTTTTTCAATTCAGGAGGAACAATTAGAATAGCGGCAAGTGTTACAGGCGGAAGTGCTAAAGACTCATCTTGGAATACGATGTTAGCTCAGGCAGGTACTATTTCATTTGGAGCAAATAGTACAACACAAGCATCAGGAGATCCACAAGGAACAGTAGGATCTGCTATAGGAAATTACCAATTAACTGGGACTGATCAATACATATATCAACGTATTGATGGAGGCGGAGGCGCCTATGCGGCGAATGATTTTACTATTGAGGCAAGAACTGTATCAAATACTCAATTAATGTTTACTATGGAATATCGTGACGAAGCGGCAGGTAATATTGATGAAACAGTTAGTAATGCTACAGCTACTATAGATTCTGGTACTGCTTATATAGATGTAATTGGTACAACACCAGCTTTTGCCATAGATGGAACCAGCACTCTTTAATACCAAAATCCAACTTGATTAAATTCACAAATCCTGTTATAATCGCAATACAAAACGTATGGAAGAAATACAACAAAAAGCCTTGCGACTTGCGGACAGATTAAAAGTCCACAATAACCAAACTAGAATTCTGAAAGAAAAGTTTGTGGATTCTAATATTCATTTCCACGAAGGTCATCAATTTACGATTAATGTAGCATTAATCAACTATTGTAAAGGACTATTAGATTTAAACAAGAATAAAGACGTTATTATATTAGATGATTACAAAGTTCCTGTTAAAGTAGATAACGTTCAGGACTTTTTTGACAACATTTCTGACTTATATCAAAAGAATCTTAATGCTTATTGGCTAGAATATCGTAAGTTAGAAAAGTCAAAAGGTGAAATATTGAAGGATGACTAAAGGTGTATTACTATTTGCTCATAATAATGGCCTGATAGATTATGTATCGCAGGCTATCTTTTGTAGTGAACAAATTAAAAAACATTTAAACTTATCTGTAAGTTTAGTAACGTCAAATAAAGTACCAGATGACAAGAAATTCCTATTTGACAAAATTATATCCGTAGAAAATACTAATACAACACAAATAAAATCTTTTTCAGATGGTTCAATGACCAAGCATACTGCTTTGTGGCATAATTTTTCAAGACCTAACTGTTATGATTTAACACCATATGATGAAACTATTGTTATGGATACAGATTACATTGTAGGAAATAATCATCTTTTAAAATGCTTTCAATCAAATGCTGATTTTCTTATAAACAAAGATGCAGAATATATCAATTATCAACATAGAGAAGATTTAATCGATAAAAATGTAAGTGATTCTAGCATTCCTATGTATTGGGCTACTGTTTTCTTTTTTAGAAAAACTAAAAAAATGAAAACTTTCTTTGAATTAATTAAGCATATTAAAAATAATTGGTCATTTTATAGATTCACGTATCAAATTATAGGACAAAATTATAGAAATGATCATTCTTTTAGTATTGCTATTCATATGTTAAACGATTTTAAAGAAACTAATTGGCCAATGAACTTGCCAGGCAAGTTATATTACATAACAGATAGAGATGATGTTATACATTTTGATGGATCTTGGAAATTAATGCTTTCCATTGATACTAAAAAATATTATCCATGTAGAGTAAATGGTATGGATTTACATATAATGAACAAATTAGCATTAAATCGTGCAATAATGTATGATCGCTGGATAAAAGAGGAACAAGTATGATAAATCAAGGTTATCTTATTTTTGCACAACAAAATGATAGTGTAGATTACTTTAAACAAGCAATTGCTTTAGCTATGAGTATAAGATTACATAATAAACAAGCAAAAATTAGTTTAATGACCAATGTTTCGATCCCTAATGAACAAAAGAAGTACTTTAACAGTATCATAGATATACCAGGGGAAGACTATGCAGAGTTTAGTACTTGGAAAATAGAAAATAGATGTAAAATATACAATGCTTCACCCTATGATGAAACGATGGTGCTTGATGCAGATATGTTAGTGTTAGAAAATCTTGATCATTGGTGGAAATTTTTAAACAATTTTGAATTATTTTTTACATCACAAGTAAAAACATATAGAAATGAAATTGTTACATCAGATTTTTATAGAAAAGCATTTACAAAAAATAATTTACCCAATTTATATTGTGGTATGCACTATTTTAAAAAAACTAAAAGTAATTTTAATTTTTTTAATTTAGTAGAACATATAATAAAGAATTATGACGTGTATTATAAAAGATTTATCCCTTTGCATACTCAAAATTGGTGTAGTATGGACGTATCTGTGTCTTTAGCAAGTAACTTGGTTAATAATATGAACAAAATAACATCTAAAGTAGACTTTTTAACTTTTACACACATGAAATCTTATGCACAAAATTGGAAACATAAAACTAATAAGTGGATGTCTTATGTGAACCCTTATTTTGATGAAAAGTGTAATTTAAAAATAGGAAATTATAAACAAAACGGTATATTTCATTATGTTGATCCTGAATTTCTTTCAGATGACATATTAAATAAATTGGAGGCAAATGTATAGACCAGATTTAACATTTAAACCTGTTATAAAAAAACAACAATGGTATTTTGGCTTTAATAAAGAATCTGGGCAAGTAATTTATTGTGGTGTAGTTAAAAAAGGAAATTGTATAGAAATAACAGAGTCTTTAGGTACAGATATTGCAGTAGGAATAAAAAATTTATCGCAATATGAAGTAATTTTACAGCAAGGGAAGTATGTAGTGAAATCTAAAGAGTCAATGGATTCGGTAGAACATAAAATTCAAGCAAATAAAAAAATAGAAAATAGTCATGTATATAAAATTAATCCTAATACTCCAGATAATAAAATTTCATTTAAATTAGATATGAAGAAGAAGGAATGGGAAGTTCAAATAGATGACAAATTAAGTAAAGAGTTAGAAAATACTTTAGATTTGTCGCAAAAAACAATATTAGACTTTTATGTTACTAAATTAGATGATGCTAATATATTGGACTATGTATTACCTTTAAATTTAAATGAATTGATTGAACAAAAAAGACTTATAATGAAGCACAAAAGTAATAACACTCCTTCTTTATATTGTAGGAAAATGCATGATTATAGTTATGAGGTTGTAAATGAATAGAATAAAAGTTCAAGATGCAGATTTTGTGTTTTTAAGTTATGATGAACCTAATGCTGATAGGAATTATGCTGATCTTAAAAAGAAATTTCCATGGGCTAAAAGAGTACACGCGGTAAAAGGATTAGATGCGGCTCATAAGGCGTGTGCAAATATATCTGAAACAGAAAGATTTATTACAATAGATGCTGACACAATAGTAGACAAGAATTTTTTAGATGTAGAAATAGATTTAGATGCTTTAGGACTTGATAATACATATCAATTTAGTTGGTGTGGTAAAATTGCTATGAATGGATTAATGTATGGTAATGGTAGTTTAAAAATGTGGACTAAAGACTTTGTTAAAAATATGAAAACTCATGAAATTCATGATGGTAAAGATAAAAATGCAATAGAATTTTGTCATTTTCCAAATTACTATCAATTTAATGAAAATTATTCTACAAGTTATGTTAATGCTAGTCCTTATCAGGCCTGGAGATCAGGATTTAGAGAAGGAGTAAAAATGAGTATTGACAGATACGTTAGAGTTCCAAGGCTTAAAGACATTTGGTGGCAAAATTATCATAGATTATTAGTATGGATGTCTGTTGGAGCAGATGTTGAAAATGGTTTATGGGCAATATATGGAGCAAGGTTAGGTTGTTATAATATTACTTGCACAGATTGGGATTTAATGTATACAAGAGATTTTCAATATCTTTTAGAAGAATGGCAATCTAATCCATCTGGTCCAATATTTCATCGAAATGCAATTCTTAATGAGGAAAATACTTTAGGAAGAGGTCATTCTAAATTAACTGAGGAAGAATTAATAACTCGAATAACACAAATGGGTCAAGATATAAAAAATAGAGAAGAAATAGATATACCTGTATTACCATTGACCCCTGAACAGAGTAAATTTTTTAAATCGGTGTATATGAATAGTCCAAGAATTTTTAAAAAGAGAACATTGTAATGTATGATATTGTTTTTATAAGCTATAATGAAGCTACTGCTGATAAGCATTTTAATAATTTGCATAAACGATTTCCAATAGCTCAAAGAGTTAATGGAATAAAAGGAATTCATAAAGCACATAAAGTAGCCGCAAGTAAATGTTTAACAAAAATGTTTTGGGTGGTAGATGCAGATGCAGATATATTAGATAGTTTTAATTTTGACTTTGTACCTGAAAAAAGAAATGAAAATGTAGTACACGTTTGGCGAAGTAGGAATCCAATTAATAATTTAGAGTATGGTTACGGGGGCGTAAAACTATTACCTCGTAGAAAAACTTTAGAAATAAATGAAGATACAGTTGATATGACAACAAGTATTAGTGATAGATTCAGACCTATGGAACAAGTATCCAATGTTAGTGTTTTTAATACAGATGCGTTCAATACTTTTAAATCGGCATTTAGAGAGTGTGTAAAATTAAGTAGTAAAGTTATTGATAGAGGAGATGATAAAGAAACAGATAGTAGATTAGATGTTTGGTGTACCGTA